>SXGR01442642.1_pt1 | contig 37179 bp, 34 predicted proteins | sample 3174711 | NCBI WGS metagenome assembly SXGR01 (sample SAMN11356860, study PRJNA531348) | freshwater metagenome | isolation source: freshwater sample F1-60 | place: China: Fuxian Lake, Yuxi | collected 2017-12-25
AAAAAAATATAACTAGTTAGACGTGATGATTTGTATTATCACGTTTGGATCTAGTTTATATAAATCAGATAATGTTCTTAAATCATTTTGGCCAATATACGATAAATCCTTAAATGATATATTAGCGTTATTATTGTTATTGGCAATTATTGTTTTTAATTTACTAACAACATCTTGCAATATTTTTTTTGATTGCGATTGACCACTAGTATTTGATTGCGTAAATGATGGTGCGAATGATGCATTAAATGTACCACCACTAACAGTAATAGTATTATTTCCATTAATTATCGAATTATTATATATGTTGTTATTCATAGTGTTATTTGAAATCGCATCTGAAACATATAATGATTCAGTATCAATGAGTGATTTAATATAATGCGCAATTCCATATGAACATAACTTTATTGAATTGCCTAAATGGAAATTAGATTTACCATCTAATAATGTTTTCGTAACAATAAGAATATTAATGAAACTATTCGTCTCTATACTGAAACCATTAGTTTTCGAATAACAATATAAACCTTTAGATGAATGCTGATTTTGAATCTGTAATCCATGTTCTAAAAACAAAGTATTATAGATATATCTGTTACCATTATCTTTGCTTGTTATACGCTGATCACCAGATTTAATGTTAAAAATTGTAACAACATCCTCAATATAAATGCGTTCTAAAAACATCATCCTATATAATATATCGATTAATTCATCAGCATTATGAGATACATCATTAACACATTCATCAACACGTTCAATGCATGATAAACCAAATACAGAAATAGCGTTATTGCGATTAAGTTTGTAAATATTATTGTGATTGATATATAAATCGCCAGTCTTATTATTATACGCTAAATAAACAATAATATTAAGTAAAATTAGTGATATTATATTAACGTTATGAGTTGATATTATTTTTTTTATTTCGCCAACATTCTTAATTTTACCATTTCCATTAGTAAGCGATATATATATATGTTCATTTGCTAATAAATCATTATAGATTATTATATTCTCTGTGAAAATAGAAAAAATCACAGATGTAAAATTTAAACTATAATCTACCTTAATATTAGCATTATCTGGAATACGTTCATGATAAGGCACATAAATCAAATACTGATCATCAGTTAATGGCACAATCACACAACTTGTTTTATAATCAATACCATTATGTCGAAATGTCTTTGTTGAGATAAATGAATCCATGGTTTTATATATAAATGATATTTTTTTTCATTTTTATGGACATATATGTGTTAAAAAAAACAGACAGATCAATTAAGACCTATCTGTTAAGAACCATAGTGATAACACACTATACTCAGGAGAGTATAGTATATCATCACTATGTAACCCTTCCGTAGAAGGGCTACATAGGTTCATCTATGTTTGTACCCGCTCACATATAGTAAGAGGGTTCCATATAACAGAATGATAAATTCAATTTTTTAAGTTGATCTCTGAAAAAAACAGTAATATCACATAACTTTCGTTATATGATATTACCATATATATTTTATACTTTTTCATTTTTTTTTATTTATCATAGCTTATTCATCACAAGGCCACAGAATAATTGGAATAATGGCTGAGATGAGCGTAAAGTCATTAATAATGTATTTCCAACTATATCTTTTGGTATTTCATTCTTTATCTTTTGTGATAATTCATTAATATCAGCATCATCAGATATTTTGCCATTAATAATAAAGTTCTTAACAGCAATATATATATCATGAATCTTATCTAAATATTCTTGATATAATGGAATTATTTGACCAATTGAGACTAAATCATCAGAATTTGTATTTGTTATATACATATTTATGGCCAATTGTTTATTCGACTTAAATACAAACATAGGCGTATATATCCATGTTTTTAATATTTCAGCACGTTTAGTATTAATATGATAATCTTTTTGATTGAATTCAGGCGATTTAGATATCACATAAATGCCAAAATGATTAATATCACGCGAATTACAATAAGTTAATAATGATTTAAGTGTATGATTATTAGTTTGCCCATTATCTGTTTTGCGAATAATATCAATAGTTTTTAATGGTTTAATTAATGGCTTAAATATCTTATCATACGTATAATCATATATAATCGTATCACTATTGTTCTTTGCCTTACATATATAATGAATACACGATTCGCCTGTATATGCCGGATTCCATTCAGCATCTTGAACAATAAACGTATATGTGAAATTAACATCTAATAGATTAGTGTTAATTCGATATTTATGAAATAATTCATTAACTAACACACCCATAGCCTTATCCGAAGTAAATGATAATATTCCCGCATTTATTGTGCGCACAGTTGAAATAAGCCATTTATTATCAATTAATCCACGTATATTAGAATTATTATCTGATTCATAATGCGAAAGATATATAGTTGTTCCATCAATTGCTGGTATCAAATAATAATAATTGGACGATATCTTAATTGATGCTAATTTATTATCTGATGATAAGTTAGTATTATTATTTATGTTTATCATTTTACGTAAAGGCGAACATACAATCTGTAATGTATCTAGATTTATTAAATGCCCATTAAACAGTTGAAATGATTTATTTGATCCGCGCTTATATGAAATTTGTAATATGTTCGACATTTCTTCTGTATTGTGTTTGTATATCAATGAAGATGCGATAGAACTCTTTGCCTCATATATTTTTGATCTAATATAATTAACGCGCTCAACATAATCTGTTAAATTTGTATATATCGACATAAATTCATTAAAGTCGATATTAATATGAAACTTCTCTAAATAATTGATTAAATGCATTGTGTTTAAATGTTAATTTTATTAATCAATTTTTTTAACTACAATAAAAAATGGATGAAATATTCGTATTAGCATCAGTTAATGATAATGGTAATCAGAAATATGAGATTGATAAAAAGTTCTGGCCCAATATAAGTTTTTATTATCTTTATGAATTATTTCTCAAAGATGCGTTTATTAATAACAAGATTACTGAAATACCTAATATATTGGATAGTGATATTATTGAACAGCAATATTATGATCGCAAGAAAATATTCTATTCCATTATTAATATCTTGAACTATGGTGTAATTCCTGTATTTATGCGAAATAAACCAGATCATATAGAAGAATTAAAGGCCATAAGTAATGAAATACACATTAAAATCAGTAAATTTACATTAGGTATCGACTTTAATATATTGAGGTATAATAATGATTATAGCCACAAACATATATTAAGTGCTGTGCGCTCATTACCAACATCAACAGAAATATATGTGATTGGCTATTATTTTAGTGTTGATGTTGTTCGCAATTTAGTTAAGGATTATATAAAAATGTTTCCGCCTGTGCCTAATTTATTTACAGTTAATGAGGATTATTATAAGAAGGCGAATAAAGATTTCGATAAGAATTTTATATCTGTTTTATATTCAGAACAGTTAATACAACATATATATTGGTTTATTTATGAATCGCAAACAATAATAGGCAAATATGATTATTTGTATGAAATTAAGCGTGAAGAAGTTGTTAAAAAGGAACCAATTATTATATATAGCGAAGAATTTATAAATCCAGATAATCGCCTGTTAAGTATATTAAAACAACTTAAGAGATCTACATATAGAACCGTATATATGCATAATTATTACGCAATATTAGATGAGAATAAGATATTAATCGATTATTTTGCGAATGATGATGAACTTATTATATATGAATCGAAGAATATATTTATAAGACGTGCAATTGCGAAGAATTATAATGATATTGTTAAGCGCACATATGCGGAATATGCGTATAAGATATTATTTGGAGTTGAATCATTTATGAATCTTAATATTCCGAACGATACATATGATGGATTAATGCGAATATTATCTGATAATGAACAGAAAGATATAGTCGAATATATTGATAATATAAAGAAGAATGAATTAGAGAAACGCGAAAACAGATGTGAACATGTTGAACTTGTGTTTAATTTGCGCTTAAACATAGATCAAATAGTGATGAAGAATATTTACGAAGATATAGTTAAGTTAATTAAACCTGGTGGTAAAAATAATAAAATGCATTTATGTAATGTGTGTGGATTAGAATTAATATGTCCACATGAATTAGTTAAAACAGAGTATGAATTGGGATTGATTGTTAATTATCGCGATATGTTGACGAAATATAGCCAATTTATATTAAACGAAGATGTAACTAAAAAAGATAATTCACATTCATTTTACTGTTTTATATGTAACAGTTTATTATATCAAGATGATATGGCCGCATTAGAAATGGATGATGAAGAAATATTATATGTTGATAATTCAGAAATATGGAAAAGCGCATTATTTTTATGGTCACAATATGTGAGTTTTCGTGAAGGCATATTTGATAAATCAAAGATTATTCGCAATATGATTAATATTACAACACCAATTATTGATGCAAGATTAAAACTGATTATTGATAAATCAGCATTAAGTAAATATTTCAATATTGAGGCTAATATTGTATTTGTTGCATATTTGTTAAATCTACATGATAAGACTGATGGTAAAATAAACTTCAACTATAAAGAATATATGAAAAGTGTGCCTATTAGCGAAAAAAAGAATAGTCAACGCATTATCGATGCTTATCGCAAACAGTTAAAAAATATTAATATTGAGAAAATCGATAAAGAATTAGAATACAGCAATATATATAGCTTGCCGTTAATAACAACATATGCGAAGTTATTGCGAAGAGATCTAAATAAATTATCTATTGTTATGGACACAGATAAATATGACGATAGTAATAATATTGAGAATAGTGCTAATGATGTTAATTCATTTATCGCGAATAAAGAATCAGAGAAATTTATATATTCACAAATGAAGATATTAAATATCGGGCAATTTAAATCACTTGATATTATGCGCACATTATATAATATCGATGAATTACATTTGATAAATAATCTTGTTATGTTGTGCTTTAATAAATGGCTAAAATTCTATCAATACTTTGAGGAGAACAATAAATTTAAGAATAAGATTGATGATAAAAATGACGTAAGAATTACGCCTGATATTATACAATCTAAAATAATAAAGATAGATTCTTATTTTAAAGTTAAGCGTTTAATCAATCGTATAATGCCGAAATTATATATTAAGCCTGAAGTGCCAAAATTAACTGCTGATAAACAAAATATAAGTTGTATCTATGATAGAGATGGAAATAAACATAAATGGGATTCATTTATTTTTTCCGATAAAAGCATTGCGCTGATTAAAGAAATAAAATTTATTGAATATTATAATAAAACTCAAATAATTGACCTATATTCATCGTCAACTAAAACAGCTATGAGTGATATATTAAAAACATCAGATAAGGATATTCAACAGATATATGATATATTATTACATGAGACTGAAGTTAATTCGCTTTATAATTTTTATGCAATATTATGCCCTAAATCTAATGGTCATGAATATAAATCTGGCAAATGTGAGAAATGCGGATATTATGTAGATATGACTAAATCTGATAAGAATAAATTCTATACTGATAATAAAGATAATTTCGCAAGACAAAAAAATGAAAATGTTAGTTCAGTTAATAATACAGAAATGAATAGAAAAAATATAATCAGTAATACATTGCGCGGTGAATTCATTAAGATGTTAAAAGTTAAGGCCGAAGATATTAATATGGAAAACAAATATAAGTCTGAATTTGAATTGCGCGTTACAGATCAGATGATTGATTTGATTAGTATGAAATATGAAATAAAGCGTATATTCGTTAAACATATAGGCGCTATTGGACGATTAAAATATGAGGATATTGAATATGATATAGAAGTGCCGAAATATGATAAAGATGATAGTGATTTCATATATGTTTTGCTAAATCATATAAAAACACTAATCACTAATTTACAGATAAGTAATTTACGTTTTGATAAATTAAATCTATGCGTTGAATTATCAAGTTATTTTATTAAGACACGTAATGTGTTTGAAGTTATGCAATGGCTGCGATATTACTTGTATGATGTTTTACTCGAATTACATGATAGTAATATTGATTTGGCTAAACGTTTCTTCTCAAAAATTATTGTTGATGATGGATTATTTTGTAGGCACAAAGAAATTGATGATTCCACAATAGATATTGGTAATGAAGTTAGTGATGTATTAATTGGTATTGACGCATTAGAAAAAGCATCATTACATGGAAATGATAATGGTGGCGGAGATGATGAGGAATAGATAAAATTGAATATTTTTTTTATCTTAAATAAAAGTTATGGCGAATTTAGAAGATGAAAATGAGGTGTTTATTAAACATCTCATAAAGACATTCGTTAATGATAAAAATAATATACGCGAATTTAAATATGTTATAAAAAATAACTATGCGATTATTATTGATGTTTATGATGGTGATACTGTTACAGCTGTATCATTTTTAGAAGGACATGATGATAAGTTATTTAAAGTTAAGTTCCGCTTAGATAAAATTGATACTCCTGAAATGCGATCACGTAATCCAACTGAGCGAGAATATGCAATAAAAGCAAAAGAATATTTATCAAATATGGTCCTCAATAAACTTGTATATTGCGAAGTTAATGAAACAGCCAAAGATCAATATGGGCGATTATTAACAACATTATATGTTGTTGATCGTGATGGTAAACATCCTGAAAAATCTGTTAATCAGTTAATGATTGATAATGGTCATGCGCGTCATTATAGCGGCGGACATAAGGAAGAATGGGTTTTTAATAAATGAATGATATAAAACAAATATATTCTATGTTAATTATATTTTTTTTCACAAACTCTTTATTATGTGATTTAAAATAGACTTATAAGTTAAAAAAAATGAATATCGCAATATATAAACTAAACATTATGGATAAATTCTTTAAACAGTCGCACGAACATTATACTAAAATTATTATGGCGCAGATAAATAATCGTCCACAAAATGAAATAACTGAAATTATACATAAAATAGACGATAATTATCAATTGCTATCATTTCTGTTATTTTCAAATAAGGACGCAAGTAATATATCATTGTATATATTACAAAAATATCTGGATAAAATAGAAAAAATTATACAATATGTTGATTATGGCGATGTTATATATATCGATAATGAGGATATATTTACTATGCCTGATAAGTACAATTATTATATTATACAGATAATGATTAATGATTTCGAATTCGATAAGTTAAAGTATTATAGTCGCACAATAGAGCAAAATACTATATTTGATAATGTTATTATAAGGTTATTTTGTTTGCGAAAATTTGAGGATATTCAGAAAAGAATGCATTCATCGAATATTTCATATATCTTTATACAATCACTATTATCGATATATAACGCATTATTTCAAGAATTTATTATAACTTGGAATAAATATCAATATAAAGTTCGATTTTACATGTATATATCAAGTATTAAAATTAAATGCAGTCATGAGAAGAAAATATTCTCTATAAGCGGAATTCAACATAATATAAAATTTTCAGATATTATTGATTCGCATTATAATGATTATGAATTTGTATCAAATATATGTTATCGCCAAATGGAACAATTATTTCTGATACAGAAAATAGAATTGCCTTTTACTGATCAAAAACTTGATAAATCGTTCTATATTTCAGAATTGCTATATAATTAAATTGCATATATTTTTTTTGGTACATAATAAATAATGTTAGGAACTCATCTATCATATGATAAGAAAAATCCAGTTAAAATATTTGATTTGGCATCAGAATTAAGATGCGATACATTTCAGTTCTTTACATCAGCTCCACAAGGCGGACAAAAATCACCATATACTGATGAACAAGTAAATGCATTTACAAGCGCATATATGAGTTCTGCATATAATGGCAAATTAAGTAAAAGGAATATATTAATTCATGCGCCATATACGATTAATCTCTGTAAATATATTATTGATGAAGAACATGTGAATAGATTTGTTAATCAAATGATAACTGCATCAGCACTAGGTGTATCTGTTGTTATTCATCCAGGAAGTATATGTAATCCTAAGAATTCATCAACAGAAGTTAAGAATAATAACTATGAACTCGGCATAAATAATCTATGCGATATAGTTACAAGAACATATAATGATTATAATATTACTGCGCCATTATTATTCGAAACTATGTCTCATTCGCGCACATCAGATATTGTCGGTAATAAAATCGAAGATCTAAAAAAAATATATGATAAATTAGCCAATAATATTAATCCTGATTTATTAGGTATTTGTATTGATACGGCACATTTACATACATCTGGATATAATATATTATCATTTACAAAGATGGATGAATTTTATAGGCAATTCGTATCTTTATTTGGACTTAATAAAATAAAGGCATTTCATCTTAATGATACTGAATCAAAAATGGGTGGTGGTAAAGATGTGCATAAGCGCATTGGTCATGGTTTATTATCTAATAATAAGAATCCATATATACGCGTATCTATATCTGATTTACAAAACAGTTGTTTTGGATATATTATAAAAAATAAAGATTTCATCAATACAGCGATGATTACAGAAACACATTTAGTGAATAATTCTGAAATTTCATCAGAATTGGATTATTTACGAGCATGTTTGTGATGTTTGTTATGCTTACTATGCTTACTGTTTAAACTATTTTGCATGCCTTGATAATCATTTACTAATTTCTCAATTGATGTTGTATCAAGCGTATTCGTAGTTTCATAATAGTTATACCATTTTATTTTTTTTCTTGAAATAGTATGCTCGTATAGATTTCTGGCCAATTCGTAATACATCTCATATCGATTAATTATGCCTAAGAATAATGATACTGTTGATTTCATCAATAATAAATCATACGTATTTCCATTTCTTGTAAAACAGAATTGACGTCCGATAGATAAGTGAAAATTCATCTTAGGCTCAAAATCATCAGTAATATCATAATCGCATATTTCAATTGGCGTATTATATTGTATAAATCCACGAACTTCAGTTGATTTAATAGGCGCATATGCCTGTATGTAGAAGCGTGCTTTAAGATAAGGGAATTTCTTGAAATTGTTGCTGTTATATGATTCATACCAATTAAACCCAAATAATTCAAGTGATTTCAAGCTTGATGATCTAATACTTTCAGCAAATTTAGGATCATTTGATGTAAACTTGTTCTTATATGGTAATCTAAACTTGAAATAAATTGACGCAAGATTCTCATTCCGCGCACGTTGATTATTTTGCAATATCTTAAACCAATTCGCTTGCATAATCTGATTAATAATCACATCTGTTTCATTAGGATCAGTACCTTCTTGATCAGTACCTCGCATTTCAACAGTGCGAATATCAGAGATCATACCAATAATGTTTGGTATTTTCGATAATTCTTCCATTAACTCATCATCACAAAATGCTGGTATAATATTTGCTTGATGTGAAGATTTTATGATATATTTCGCTAATTGATTTAATTTACCATCAGCCTTAAGTTTCTTGAGGTCATAAATCTTCTTATTCTTGAATTCGCCAAAATATAAGCGTATTTTATGTTCTGTATGGCCAGGATCGATTAAAATAAACCGTATATTGGGTAAATAATTCATCAATAACGGTATATGCTCGCCAGGCGCAGAACCAACATAAATAACTATGCCTGGTTTATTAATCAATGATGGATTTTCTTTGAATATTTCATAGAAAAATCTCATTTCAGATACTAATAACTTTACTTGGCCATGATGAATTGGGAATGAAATATACTTACAACCCTCATAATATGGTAATTTATACTGTATTTCATCAACAGTTGTATAGAAGTCTATCTCCTTTTCTCGAAATGCCATTTGCAATAGCTCGAGATATTTACTATCTGAAGGCTTAGATGCTTGATTATGACGCATCATTTTAGCTGATTCTAATAAGAAATTTGGAATTTGCGCATTATCCGCAGTATTGAGTAATAATCCTCTCATGTTACTTACCTTACATAAAAAATAAAAAAATTCAATTTATTACACTACAATAATAATAATGGAACTATCAAATATATACATTCCTTTAGATATTTGCCAAATTATTGCTGATAAACTACCATATTATCAGAATGATATATTTGTTGATATTGTTAACAAAAATATTACATCCATTGATATGCGATTATCAAAACGCAAAAAATATAAGGATATTACTGATTTATTCTCATATAAAATAAATCATTCTGATCAAATTATTGATGGTAAATTTTTGCTTATTACAATATTGAGATATACAGATATTCCTATACATCAATCATATATCGATGATAGAACTATATTATATGTATCGAATTGTGTACTAGATTTAAATGCGATACCTGATGATATAAATATAAAAACATTATATATTAATACGGACAAAATATCTGATATGGATGATAATTTATCTATAGAATCAAAAAAGATAAATATAACAAAACTAATATTCAGAAATACTTCATTATTTGGAAATATGTTATGTTATTATATCAATTCTTTATCATCATTATTGCCAAACATACAAACATTAAAAATACCATTATCAGCCATATATACTATAAATAAATTTCCAAAATTACGACGATTAAAAATATTTTATCAAGTTAATACTATTAATGATAATATTAGAGATTATCTTTCATCAGACATTATTTTTACTAATAACCCAAATCTAGAATATATAAAAATCACTATATCAATAATATACTACTATACTTTAAAACAAACAATAAGCTTTATTAAATGTGTTCCTAGAATAACTTTATTTAAATTGATAATTTCATATGAAGATTTTATTAATATGATAAAAGAATATGGTGATAATTGTGATAGGTTTTATTATATAAATATTAAACTACATGCTTGTGATGAAATAGTTATAAGCAAACTTAATAAACTTAAAAAGTTAAAGTTAAAAATATGTTCACTAATTGATCGTATATATATTGATTCATGTGATGAATTAGAATATATTATCATAGATGAACAATTTCGTTCAAGTATGTGTAATATATATATTTCGAATGTTCCAAATTTATTATATATTATTATATATCGTAATATTTCATCATATATTAATGTTATTATGAAGGATCAAATGAAACATGTTATATATAGAAAAATATATAGAAATCATTTAAGTGCACTTCATTATGATTTATAAATAAAATCATATGAATATAACATATAATGTTTTTTGGTGAACTAGATGGTTCTGCGTTAGGTAACATATATGAATTAAAGACGAAAGAATATAATCCAAATATAACTGATATTACCGTATATCTTCCGGATAATTTCTATCATAAAGAATTTACTAGTGAAAATATCGTTAATAATAATCCACAAATAACAAAATTATCATTACATTATCCAGTTATGCGATTATTAATTGCACGTCTTGATGGAAGAGATTATCTTCCGCAAAATATTCTATATTACTTTGACAGAGTTAATTTTAGAGAATTATTCCCAAATGTTACTGAACTAATAGTTGATGTTGGTTTATTACATAATATTGATTATAGTAAAATTATTGGCACTATTAAGAAAATAACAATAGTTGCGAATTCATCATCATCTAAATTCGTAAATGTTTTATGCACTGTATGGATAAATAAACATCCAGAAATCTTATATGAAGTAAGAATAAAAAACTCTATATCCGATTATGAAACATTTAATAAACTTATAAAAACATAGTTATTGATGAATTTCCATTTTTGAAATCACTTACTATGCTTTATATAGATGTGGAAACATTAACAGTTAAGAATTGCCAGAATTTAGAAAATATTTATATTAAATCACATAATTCAAAAAGATTAAAACTATATGCGGATAATGATAATATTGTGATAATCAATATTTAAAAATGAATTTTTTTTCATTAATATAATATTCTTAATGTTGCCGCAAGATATATTATTACATATGATTAATAGCACTAATTATCCAAAATCACAGTATTATTTGCGGTTAATATATAAACGAATATATAATGAACATTTGCCTAAACGCGATGTTAGTGAAATTAAAGATATTGTTAAAAGAAAATACAACCCAATATTTAAGAAAATAGCTTGTGATATTGATAAATTCAGAATATATAAATTAGACGATGGTTCATTTAAAATATCATTTAATAATAACTGTTATATTAGTGATATGTTTTATGATAAACACATAACTGAATATAGTATAATATTTAGCAGCCTAAATTATAAGGAATATGTTAATTTAAACAAACATATAACAAAATTAAGATGTTTTGTTGATTGTACACGTGTATATAAATCTGATAATCATAATTTATTTTCATATATTGATTGTGATACATTTAAAGAACTCTTTCCAAATATAGAAGAATTATGGATTGATATTAATTTATTGTGCGATATTGATCATGATGTATTTATTGGCTCTATTAAGAAAATAATAATCGAATATGATGTTTCAACAGACAAGGATTATAAGTTAATTTGTAATGTGATGAAAAAAAAACATCCAAATATTAAGTATGAACTATATTGTTTACATGAATTTGTAGATGTTTATCAAAAAAAATATAATCAAATGATATCATCATTAAATTTTACTAATCTTGATGATCTTCGCATACATATGGATGTTTATCAACTTATAAATATTGGTGAAATTGATGTTATTAAGAAATATGTTGTGACAATATTCCATCAATTATATATGTTGGTATATTTTGAAGAAAATCTTAGAAAATTCTTCAATAAAGTGATTTTTATAGATTATGATAACTTGGAATCGATAATATTAAATACAGATTTGGATTTAGGTATAATAAGAATCATAAATTGCCCTAAACTGAAATATGTATATATTAAATCAGAAAAATATAATGTAACGGTTATTCTTGAAAATTTACCATCATTAATATATTTTGATTATCATGATAATGGTATGATTATTATTAAATGTGTTAACACAATAATTGATCGAATATAAAAAATGAATCATTATTTTTTTTTATTAATAATGACATTATTGCCTGAAGATATTATTTTACATATGATTAAGTGTACAGATTATCCGAAATCGCAATATTATTTACGCATGATATATAAGCGCATAATGAAGGATAAAATAGAATTGCCTAAGTTTAAATTGAGTAAATCTGAAAAGGTGAAGATCATGAAAAAATATGATTTTACAATATATGGCTATGATATGTATGATGAAACTAATGAAATAATATCATTAGATAATAAAGTTATTATGTTGATTAATGCTTTAGATATGTTTGAGCATATTCGCTATAATTCAAAAATATCAACATATTGTATATCTGATTTAGACAATAGATTTAATAATGGATTAATCACAATAAATAATAATCCACAAATAAATAAACTAGTATTATTTACATTTTCTAAATCATCTCACGATATACTTGTAGAAAATATTAACAACAATATGTTTGATAAGTTTTTTCCGAATGTCACAGAACTCGAATTATGTGTTGATATATTAGCCGATATTAATTATGAACTTATTAGTACAGTTAAGCGGATATCAATAATTATAAATAATATATATTGTTTTTTTGATTTATTAAATATTGTTTGGCAAAATTTACAGCCAAATATTATATATGATATAATATATTATATTAATATTGATTATGAAGATTATAACCAAAAAATACAGGTATTTAATGATACTACATCTAAATTATGCATTAAAAATGCTATAGATTTTCCTGTTAATGTAATTTTTCGTTATGATTATATTAAACCTCATATTAACATACTTGAAGTTACAATGAAATATTTAGATGCTTTAAAAACATATATTAGATCAATATATATGGTGTTTATATTTATAGAACATTATGAATCTGAAGTATATATATCAAATTACGAATATTTAGAAGCATTTTTATTGGATTTAAACTACAATATAAAGAAAATATTAATAAGAAATTGCCCAAATTTAGAATATATACTTATAACCAATAATTATTTCAAAGTTGATCTATATTTGGAAAACTTGCCATCATTAAAATTTCTAAAAATTAACAGATCATTATATAATATTCACTGTATTAATACAGTTATATAAAAATAAAATCATTATTTTTTTTTATAATAAGCACGCGCATACAATGGTGACATTGCCTGAAGATATTATTTTACATATGATTAAGTGCACTAATTATCCGAAATCGCAATATTATTTACAATTAATACATAAACATGAATATAGGAATAATGCGAATAAATCTATTCTACCTAAATATAATATAGAACAGGCTAAATATAAACTTAGACAAAAATATAATTTTGATGAAGTTCATTATCATCATATTATAGATGAATATAATATTTATCATGGTGTTATTAATATAAATCTTAAAACTAATAAACTTTCAGCAAATATGGAATTATATTTAGCATTAGATAAGGTAAAATATAATGAAAATATAACTGAATATTGTTTATCAATGTATATACCCGATAATGATTATGAAGGTGTTAGTATTAATAACTTTATTAACAATAATAAACATATAAAAAAATTAATCCTTAGAAATAGCAGAATAATATGTTCGAGTTTATATACCGAAATGAATCTTTTATATTATTTGTGTGATGTTAATTTTATACAAGAATTTCCAAATGTTGAAGAATTAATACTTGACCTTATGTTATTATATAAAATGGATTATAGTATAATTGTTGGATCTATTAAAGAGATAACGATAATAGTGCGAAATATTTTTGAAGATGACTTTTATAAAATATTTACTGATATATGGAAAAATAGATATCCGGGTATTTTATATAATATAATTTTTAATCAAATAAGAAATATAGAATCTTTAAAAGCAATATATAACACACTTATTTCCCGTATAGATATATGTAATTACAATAATGATATACAAGTAGATATGCATTTTTATCATGATTTTATTTGTAATGGAGATGATATATATATGAATTTTATAACAATATTTCATATATTTATCCATCCTATGTATTATAAAGATAATTACGAATGTGTTAAGATCTATAATTTTAATAAATTAAAATCACTAACAATAAAGACGTATACTGTTGTTAATAATATAATAATATCAAATTGCGCAAACTTAGAATACATAAATATAATTATAGGGTATGATGAATCAAATATAATATTAAATAATCTACCATCGCTAATATGTATAGATATGAATAAAAATGAGAATATTAAATGTATTAATACGATCATATAAAACTGAATTATTATTTTTTTATCAATAATAACACAAAATGACATCATTACCTGAAGATATTATTTTGCATATGATTAAGTGCACTAATTACCCAAAATCTCATTATTATTTGCTGTTAATATATAAGAGAATGTTTAATAAATCCTTACCATTAATAGATGTAAAACATATTATTGATGATTTTAGGGAAAGATATAATAATTTAGATACATATATTGGTCAGATTTATAATGAAAATGATGAATCTATAGCCACTATAAAGGAAATTAATAATAATAAACAGTTAATATATGTGGATTATTATGTTGATATGGATAGTGTTAAATATAGTTCGTCTATATTTGAATATGATATATCATTAGATTTTATTATCGACGATTATGATGATTTTAGTCTATCACATTTCATTAACCATAACAAACAAATAAAAAAATTAACGTTTAATGAAAGTTTAGATTCATTTAAAAACTCTGGTATAATAAATAATCTTGCATATTATCTAAAAGATGTTGATTTTAAACAACAATTTCCAAATGTTGAAGAATTACATATTGATTTTATATTATTATACAATATTGATTACAATAATATTATTGGCTCAATTAAGAAAATAACATTGATAATATCATATTTGGAATTATCAGATATAACATTATTTAATATATTTAAAGATGTATGTGAAAAAAAACATCCAAATATTATATATGAACTAGATATTAAAATTATTAGTGAAGAAGTGTATTTAAATTTTTTATACAATAATTTTATACCTTTAATAAACGCATATAATATTAGTCTAAAAATAGCAATACGTATAAATACGTTTCTTAATAATAGAAACCATAATATATTGATGGATAATGTATTAGTAATGACGATGTATACACTTCCATCTTCTATAGATAAACAATATAAGGAAATTATTATAGATGAATATACAAAACTAAAAGTATTAATAATAAAAACAGATCAAACTATAAAAAAATTAATAATATCAAATTGCCCAAATTTAGAATATATTGCTTTTAATAAGTCAAAAAATGTAAAGAAATTAATATTAAATAATTTACCATCATTAATATGTTTAGATATTGATGATAAAGTAAAAGACATTGATTATGGTGATGTATTAACTAATGTTGTATAAAAAAATGAATCTTATTTTTTTTAATATAATACAATACAATGTCAAACTCAAAATTAAATTTGCCTGAATTAACTGAAGATGAGGAAATAATGTATGATAAAAAATTTAACTTTATGTTAGAACAAGATTACGATAATCATATGAATTATGATTATTTTGGTGATAATTATTTGAGAATAACTTTTTCTGCATTACAATATTTTAATGAAATAGAGTATAGTTCAGATATAAAAGAAATCTGTATAAGAGAACTTAAAGAAGGAAATGAAACTAATGAAATTGTTATGAACAATAATCCGCAAGTACATAAATTAGTGATAAATATATATAAAAAAAAAAACTATCGATATTATGATGAAAAATATAAATAATGATATGTTACAGAAGTTATTTCCTAATATTACAGATCTTGTTATATATATCGAACTATTGGATAAAATAGATTATTCGTATATTTGCGCAATTCAGAATTTGACAATAATTATTAACAATAAGTTTAAATTTTCTGATATGTTATGTAATAATTGGCGAAGATTAAACCAAAATATGAAATGCGATATTATTTATTGTATTAATACTGCAAAAGGATTTAATTCGCATGTTATGGATAAAGTTATAACTGAATTAAATGTTACAGATGCAATGGATTTTCCAATTAATATTATTGTTGAATTTGATGAAAGTGATATTTCTAAAATCAAATCAACTATGAAATATATAAATTCTATCAACAGATTTGTTAAATCATTATATATATCAACGTTTTTGTGTGATATAGATTATGAAAAAGGTTACGAAATAAATATATCAGACTTTAAATATCTCGAATCATTAGTGATAAGGGATGAAAATGGCCTATCAAAGATAATAATAAAGAATTGCCTTAAACTGGAACAAATTATTATCAATCATGAATTCGAAAATGCTGATTTATATTTATGGAATTTACCATCATTAAGACATGTAGATTTGTTAAATGATAACTTTACTATACATAATGATGATCCTGATCTATGATGTTAAAAAATGAATTCTTTTTTTTATATATAAAAATACAGATATGGATTATATTAACGAGGATATATTGTTAAATATGATTAAGTGCGCAGATCATCCAAGATCATATTTTTATTTATGTGCGATATATAAGAAGATATTCAAACAACCAATACCGAATATATATAAAAATTTTGATATAATGTCGTTTAATAAAATATATTGTCATTCTATAAATAGTGATAAAATTAGTGATTCGCGCAAAGAAATTGGCTTAAATATTTTATCACATCATTCATCGACGGTACAATATGATTCGAAAATTACTGAATATAGTATAATCGATTATAATATTAATAAGATGAATAATTTTGTTAATAATAACAAACAAATAACAAAATTATCTGTTAATAATTATTCTGATATAGGTATTTCGTATCATAAATTTATGGAAAAAGAATTGTTCGATACATTATTTCCAAATGTAATAATATTAGCTGTTGATATTGATATATTTCAAAGCATTGATTATACATTAAACAGCAATATAAAAACTATATATGTTGATATTAATTATTTTAACAATAATATAATGTATCCGCATAGAATATTAGATGTTATTTCTAAACAAAGATATGATATAAAAATTATATTTAGTTATGAAGTTAATACATATTTTGATGCTCGAAATTATAATAATTATTACAATAATATAAAAAATCATATCACATATGATATTCATTTTAGATTAAATGCAGGTAATTATAATCAAAGAACATCTTATGTTAATATAATTTGCCCTATTTTGAAAAATATATCCAATTGTGTAACATGCTTTACTCTTGATTTTACACATGATTGTTATAGTATTTTTACTGATAAATTTTACTCTAGATATTGTTATATTCCGCGAAATATAGAATTACAAAGATTTAAATGTGCGAAATCAATAGTTATAGTTACAGAACATAGTATAGAAAATATTTATATTAGTGATTGCGCAATGCTTGAACATATTTATATATCGTTTAGTATGATAATAGAAAAAAGAATTAGTCAATATAATTATCCTAAACTTAATCTCTATTTGTCTAACTTGCCATTATTTGTGCAATTAGAAACAGATAAACCTGAATATCTTAATATTATATGCCAAAATGTTAACATAATCAATTATTTACATCACTAGTGTTTAATGATGATTTTATTTTTTTTTTAGTTAACAAATATGTTATATATAAAAATGAATTAATAAAATAACTATATATATTATTTTTAATATGAATTATCCGCAAGATATAATTATTAACATGATTAAAACAACATCAGATATAAAATCTTATTATTATCTTTGTTTAATATATAAGCGATTATTTAATGAACATGTACCTAAAATTTATATGCGTTTTAAAATAACAAAAATATTAAATATTTCAGATATTAGATATCGCATAAATATTTCATATCATTTTCAGGTTAATATTCAAGATTCTATTTATCCGGAAAATGATTTGGAAGTATATGTTAGTGCAAAAAATACAGATTTAGTTAAATACTATCCTGATACTTGTTCTTATGTAATTTCTGGTGTTAATAGAGATACTATAACAAAAATTGTTAATAATAATCCACAAATAACATCACTTGTATTAAAATCTATCAAATATGAATTTTTAGCTAATAAACATTGCGATAAGATTGATATATTTACTAATAATTTCCCTAATATTACATCAATAAGAATCTATTATTATATATTAATAGAAATGCGCAATTTGATAATACCAAATTATATCAAATACATATATGTATTCTTTGATAGTGATTGTATTAACTATGGTGAATTAAATAGAGTTTGGGCTCATAAACCACCAAATATAAGATACATACTTGATTATAAAGTTTATATTAAATCTGATAAACACCAATATCATATCACACATTTGGACAATATGAATAACTGGAAATTATATTTTAAAAAACATAATTATTTATCTGCTAATGAATTTCCTATGCGATTATTATTATTTGTCGAAGATAAATATTTTTATAACATATTACAAATGATTATAGTAAATATGATTTCTCATTATCTTAAAGGGTTTTGTAATTATATTTTAAGACTTGAGATTAAACTATCGAATATTAATACATATGATAAAAAATGTATTAATATAACAAATATGCCGCATTTATTATCACTTTTATTACAAATGGATGATAGTGTTAATAATGTATTAATTGCTAATTGTCCAAAAATCGAATCTATTAATATTTATATTAGTGATCAGATTAATAAAATCAAGTTAATTATTGTTAATCTGCCCAACTTAATACAGATATATTCGAATGATAAATCTCGCATAGAAATTATTCGCAAAAATTCATCATTAATTAGTGTTGTATAACTAATAATGATAATAATAAAATTGAAATTTATTTACCCATTTATAAAAGTTAAATAAATGTCAATCCAATTATTACCACAAGATATATTTCTCTGTATATTAGAGAAAATACAATATAAGCGTGATTATATTATTATGTGTATTGCGTATAAACGATTATATGGTGAAAATGTCCCAAAAATATGTCAAAGATCCAACAAGCCATATAATATAAATTATTATGGTTTACATATTTATGATATTGATTTATTTGAACCAAATTTCACCATAACATCATTATCAAGTATAGAATTTACATATAACAAAGAATTATCATACTTGAATATAGAAGATGATTTTTTATTTAATCAAGATACTCTTTATCAAAATCTAGATCAAATAGATGATGTTAAAATGTTAATGTGTAATTTAGAATTTGATGAAATAATGATGATAAAAGATAAATATAATTTCGATATTCAGGAATTACGTATATGTGTAAAACATAAATATTATCCTTGTGCTAGTGATATTTTCAAATATTTTACAATAGATGGATTAAAAAAAATATATCTAAATATATATTTGATAAAAAACTTAGCATTTATTCTTGATGGATTATATGAAAGAAAAATAACAGATATAGATATTGTTTTCGAATATCATACAAAATATGAATGTGGCAGTAATCATAATGAAAATTCTAGAGAAATGAATTATGTTAAGAATTATCTTAATAATTTAACTATAAATAAATATTTACGCGTACAATTAATTATGTCGTTAATACTTTATATAGACAGATTTATGTATTATGATTCGATAATAAAATCATATACAGATATATTTTGTGGATATTTATCTGAGATGCGAATAATTATAAGATTTAATCTTCGAATTACTAAAGGTTTATATTTTAATAATCTCAATAACTTACGTTCACTGATTATACATATAGATATATATAACAATAATTTTATAAACTCAATAAATGTTTATATATCGGATTGTGAATTATTAGAATATATTGCGATTATATTTTATGATGATTATAAAATTCATAAACCAATAAAAATAGAATTATCCAATCTTTATAATCTTGTTGAAGTTTATACTAACATTGATGAATATATAAATATAGTGCCAAATAATACAACATATTTTAAAAAAAACATTAAATAGTATATCAATGATGATATATTTATTTTTTTATATACTCGAAATAAAAAAATGAATATTATAATATAATATAATAAAGACACCTTTATCAATTATGTCAACAATTTCAATCCCTCAAGATATATTTCTCACTATACTGGAGAAATTAAGAAATAAGCGAGATTATTATCAAATGTGCGAGATATATAAAGAATTATATGGTGAAGATATACCAGAAATGTATCAAAGAATCATCATACCATATAAATTTAACTATTTTAACGTTCATGTTGATAGATGCTATTATTTTCAAAGTCCAGATAATCCTAATGATTCTGATGCTTCTAATCCTGCAACATTTGTAGATCAATCGGGATTAGTATGTATTACATATGATGCTGATTTCTCATATTTAACATTAGAAGAAGAACATAGTGATTATGATATAAACTCGGTATATGATGCGTTATATGACGTTGATGATGTTAAAATGATAAGAACAACATTTCCACATCAAGATTTAGTTAATATTATTAATAGAAAGAATTACAAAATTCATTCTTTAGGCGTAAATGAAAAAGACTTTACTAATTATCTCACAAATTGTGATACAATATCAGATGAATTATCAAATCTATATATATCCATAGATTCAAATATGGAAATTTTATATAATATTTTCGACTATATAAATAATATGCATAAAACTCCTATTAATATTGTTATAGAATGTAAACAATATTTTAATCATCCTGATTCTGAAGAATTAGAGAGAAGAGAGTTAAACATAAAAAAATTTAGTGATAATATTAATCATTTAAAAACAGAAAATACTTTATCCTTGCATTTAGAAATACTTATAAATGAATATTGCGGAGGTAGGTATAAAAGAGCAATTAATGATTATATACGTAAATGTCAGAAATATTTAACATATTTAACATTATGGTTTATAGAAACATCACCTCATGGTGAAGATTATGACTTTATTGATTTTCCTAATCTATCAGAGTTAGTTATAAATATAAATTTATCCTTTAAAAAAGATGCATTCACACCTAATATTTATATATCAAGTTGTGAATCGCTAGAATATATTGCGATTATAATAGATGCAATTCCTGACGTATATGAAAAAAAAATAAACATATACTTATCTAATATGCCAAATTCACCAATAATTCATACTAATGAACCTGATTTAGTTAATATAGATAAGAATTATGGAATCTAATTCCATATGCGTTATCGAAATATAATATATTATTTTTTATTATATTATAAATGGATACATCATCATTATTGTTAGTAAATGTTTGAAGTTTAAATTCAACACTAAGATCAGATCTTTTAAAATTTTCACTTATTTTTAATGTTATATCATAATAATGAAATCCATTTATATATCTATAGTTAAATTTCTTTTTTGCCCAAAAATCAAATCCTATATCATATATACTGTAAAGTGAAATACCATTTACAAAAATAGATATTCCTTGAAGTCTGACCTTATTACTTACAATAAGATATTTATTACCATTTTCATAACTTTGAGATAATAACTTATTTTTTAACTGTACCTTTTCGTATTGTTGTATTTCTCGACAAATAGGACTTTCAGAATTAGAATCAACAAGAATAGTTGTGTAATGTATATATATTTTTTTATCACCATCATAATCTAATTCGATATCAAAGCAATCTGATGTAAATGTTTTATTTAATATTTCAGGAATTAGATCTTTATTAAACACATAGTTATATCCGCATTTTGTTTTGATCGTTAATTTATTTATGTTATAAACATCACCACTAATGCCAGTAAATATAAAAAAAGTAGTATTATATGTTTCTTTTTTATTCACTCCATTCTCTAATAAAGCGTCATTTTTAAACTCCTTATCTGTTATACAAAGATATTTATCCTTGATTTTTTTTTCCAAAAGTTCGCATCTTTCATCAATAGGAACTATATTATTAGTAAAATGTAATAATGTATTATTGTTATTATTGTTTTTAATCTTCACACTATATTTTATATAATTTGGAATATATAGTCTTTCAATTTCAGCATTAAAGTCCTTTATAAATCTCGAATACAGTAAATAATTTTCATTATATAACTCAATAATAGCATCTTTACTTGCTAATTCTATAGCCTCAATAATTGTAATATCGCAATATTCATTAAATTCATAACTATCAGATAATAAAACGGTTTTATAACTATCTGTTGCCATCATCATTATTGTCGTTTAATCCTTTCATTCTTATTCTTTTAATTGTTCAAGAATATTTTTTGTTGTATCGAGCTTAGTCATAACTAATAATTTATAAATATTTACGCTTACAGTTGATGTCATTTGCCCGAGTACAAATAATATTTGTTTGCGGAAATCTTCATTAAATGTGATAAATTCACTAAATCCAGCAATCGGATATATTAATGATTTATAGCGTTCACTAACACCAGGTATAATCATGATTATGCGCCAAAATAAATCTTTACCATCATTTGTATTAAGTGATTTAAATGAATTTATAGCACGCGTGCCTATTTTATCAGTCATAGAATCGCAAGTTAAATATGCTTGATGAAATGTTAGGCCAATTAGATTATGTACATTAAATTTTGTAACTCCAGGTATTTCAATAAACATCTTTGTTAATATTTCACAATCCGTACATCCAACAGGCATGGTTAATATTTTTTGATGACTTTCTTGTGATGATCGCGCACATTGATCATTGTGATAATTACGCAAATATGATTTAGCCAGATTATATATTATGAGTGCTGTTTCTGATATGTTTTGGCTAAAATATAAAAACATTTTATCACGAACTTGTAAATTCATTATTGATGTTCGTATAGATGTTACAGATATACCATTAATTTTATTTGATGCTTGTGCGCATAATAATCCATATATATCGCCTTCTATAATAAACGATAAATCACATTTAGTAATCTTGCGTTGTTGATACATTAATGTTCGTTTCTCAATACGTTTATCTTTAATACTTTCCGCATAATCTGTTAATGTTTTGCGCTCAATCAATAATTGTATTTCATCATTAATACTTATTGCGAAATCAGCACTATTGATTGTAATAACTTCGATAATAATATTCTCTGTTAATAAACTTGAACTCTTCTCCATATTGCGAAATATTTCAACTAATTTATGTTCGCGTGTATCGATAGATATTTTAACTTTATCAATCATTGAAATAATGCTGGCCATAATATACTTTAATATATTCTAGTAAATTTTCATTTTGTAAAAAAAAACAAACTTACACTTTTTTTATTGAGCGAAGTCGATTCGAATATTTGTTAAAATCAATCTGTATTGATTTATAAAATATTTGTTTTAACATTTCTTTCACTATCTCAAGATAATCTTTATGATAATAATGGCATTCTATTTTATGCATTTTTAACTGATCATTAAATATTTTATGAACAGCTTTAAGTATTCGCATATATGCTTCACGTCCGTTAATATATGTTATCAGGATCATATTCGTATATAATATAACATCAGGGATCAGAGTTATATATTTATCAATAATTATCTCCTGTATAAGAGTTAATTGATATAAGTTCTGAATTGGTGTTTCTGGAACACTAATGCAGAACTCTAAATGGTTAACTATAATCTCTAATAATGCGTGTGTTTGCATAGACATTGTGCTATTTATATATTAATTAGAATATTCATTTTTTTTAGTTCTATTAACTCTTTCGATAATTTCATATACAATTCTTTATATAAATCGATATCTTTTTTCAGTTCATAGTTTTCATTTATTAATATACATGATTCAGAGAATAGCGTATCGAATAAACATCTATGCGTATTTAACGTATATAATGATAAGTTTACGATAGTTTTAATAATAACATAAACTTTATACTCATTTCCGTAATAATATTTGCGCTTATCTTGTTTACAGTAAAATGATTTAACTTTTTTTAAATCTACGAAATCTATTTTGCGTAAACATTCAACTAATTCTTTATTTAGATGCAAATTATTATTTGGTATTGCTATAATTCTGCGCTTAATTTCGCTAATATCTATTATATCCTTGTCAAATAATGCATACATTCGCAATAGATGAATATCATAAAATTTTTTATGATTACCATCCATATCAAACACATGTGAAATAATACAATAATTATCAATTGGTTCAATAAATGGTGTACATTCGTTTAATTCATCATCATCTAAGATATTTTCATCTATAATATATCCATGATATGTTATATTTGATGTCGGCGAAATAAACACATATAGATCTGTGAATTGTTTAAAATATTTAGGTAAACTATCGAGATTAGTCGAAAATTCTATCATCTGTTCTTCGGTCAACATATATTTGTTAATCTTTATAATAGAAATCAAATATTCATTTTTATTAGCGCGAATATATATAAAAAAATGAACATATATGATTTAATATTAAACAATATGAGTGAAAATAAGGCAATTAATTACTTCAGACCAAAATCAATATCAGCATATATTGATGCCAATAAAACTGAACTATATGCTAATTATGAAAGAAAAAAAAAAGATATACACTTATGATGAGATAAATAATCTTTTAGGAAAAGATCAATATACATCAAAAATGTTTCTTAATACGTATATATCTGAATTAAAAAACATAAAACAAATACCGAACTTAAAAAGAATGCATTTAGCAACTCATGAAATGCCTTGTGAAGTTATTAATAATAATCCACAAATAACGGATTTACAACTTAAAAGCCACTTATCATTAACAAGTAATGATTTTATGATATTATCGAAGAATTTTCCAAATATAATATATTTATCAATATGTTTACCATTACATGCGGATATTATATTATTTAATAACGTTACGAATTATGTATTCTTTATTAACAAAGAAGTTAATAATAGGAAAGAAATAGATATAGTTGAAAAGATTATAAATTCGAAATCCAATATAATAGATATATGGTTTAATATTGACGTAGAATTTGTTGATTTATATGATCTCTTATATATATATGATAAATACGTATATTATATAAATAGATATAATCATATAAAATTTCATATACAAATTAATCAATATTTCTTTCCATCCAAGAATTTAAAATATCAATATCTACATAATTATATAGTGGATAAAAATATTAACTATATTAATTCGATCACATATTTTTTAGAATTTGCGGATAGTTGCGAACCAAAAACTATTATGATTGTTAATATGCCTGTACTTGATAACATTTATATAATTCAAGCATATGTTAAATATTTATATATTAGCGATTGTCCTAATCTTAAGTATGTTTATATTAATATATATTCTAATACAATATATAATCTTGATATAATATTAAGCGACTTAACGAATCTTCAAGGTGTATATATTAATATTTGTAAGCCAACTAATAAGCGATGCAAAATAAAATATACAGGTAATACGCCTAAATGTGAAGTTATATATATTTGTTAAAATATGTGGATATGTTTTTTTTTTGACAATAAAAAATGAATATTTATCTATATAATTCACACAAATGGCATCTGAAATTAGCAATGTTTTTAGAATACTTGATATTGATATTATGGCGAAGATAATGAATCAATTAGATGGTTATCATCAAGGGTTTATGGAAAAATTATATGAAAAGACATATAAAACTAATGTCCCTTATTATTTAAAATATTATTATAACAGGTATCAATATTATCCTTCTAAAAAACATGATTTTGGTCTTTTTAGTGAAGATGATGTATTGATAAGTTTTAACTATAACTGCCCTCAATCTATTGAAACTTCTAATGCTTGGCTTCTTAATCAAAAATTATCACCATCGTTAACATCAATAACTATTAACGCAAGAGATTTACATGCAATGGTTAAATTGCCCGCTATAAAAAAAATAATTATCATATACGATAATTTAATGACTGAACCATTAATAATGGTGAATAATAATCAACATATAGATAATTTGGAAATAGAAATCAATCAAGAATCACAAAATCATATAAGTGATATTGGTTATTTATTTCCAAATGTAAAAGAGTTATTAATAGTCGGCGAGCCTTTAATTGATATATATAAATTTAAAAGCCTTAAACTTTTAGAAATATCAAAATTGAGAAAAACTATTAATAATACAGACAAAATTGTCGAAGCATGTAAAATATCGAATAGTTTGAAGATTATTTACTTTGAAGTTTGTAATAATGTTGATAGTTTTATTGAGAATATGCGCAAATATGGTTCAAGATGTTATTATAAAAAACATATAGCGTTAACGTATGTTATTAAAGATACAGAATATTATATATCAGAGGATAATAAAAAATATGCAAAATATATAAAATGCCTCATATATGATAACAACATTAATAGAGATTTAGTTATTAGTAATTTTTGTAATTGTTCATTGTTAAAAATCGATATAAATTTATGTCGCAATATAATAATCGAGAAATGTAATATACTAACTCATTTATATATTAAATTTCATCAACGCACTAATAATGTTTTTATTCGTTTAAATAATTTGGTGAATTTATCAGTATTTCAGATATGTTTACCAAAAAAAATAAGCGATAAAACCAAACCGATGAATATTAAAATCGAATATGTTGAATTCACTACAAGAATTAAGCCAATCATATATTATGATTTATAATTTTTTTTAAAAAAATGAATCCAAACAAATAATGAATATATAAATAAATATGGATGAACAATTTGAATTATTCATTACAAATGAAGATATATTCTTGATGATTATTAAAAATATTACAGATACGCGCATATTTTTTGAGATGGCTAAAATATATTATAGGAAATATGGTAAGGCTATACCTAATATATATTATCCGCATATATATATGAAATATATTACAGATATAGATAAAAAGAATATATCCAATAATGTAAACTCAATTGTATTATGTTTTAATGGTGACTTTTTTATGAAAGGAATATTAAATAAAAATGGACAAAAATATGTTGAGATTAATAAAAAAGATAATATAAATGTAATACGTAGTAAGATACATAATGATAATATAGAATTTATATTGTACTATACTGTTTTCGATAATATACATTATAGTATTTGTGATGATATAATAAATGAATTACTTTATTTCACTAGTAAAATTAAGTTGTATTTTCTTTATTTAAATGGACATTATTTGAAATATCAACGCAATGGATATAATTTTTGTCACAAAAATCTTATTTCGCGGATATTTTTAAGTTATTGTTGCGGTGAATTTTCATTTAACGCAAATATAGATGGTTATTTAAATCTAGAATATGTTGACATACATTTTAAAGAGAGTGATGAAGAGAAAATTTTTAATATGATATGGACAATAAATATTTCTAATTGCCCTAAACTAGAGTATATTAAGGTAAAAACTAATTGCAGAACAATGGTGATATTGGAAAATTTACCATCATTATGGATCTATGAAATAATAACAACTGAATCTGTTGTTACGGATTACAATAATACATATGTGCCGAAGATAAATAAAAAAAATGAATAATAGATAATATATATAAAATATGATTGAACAGTTTGAGTTATTTGTTAATAACGAAGATATTTTATTGATGATTATCAATAATATCACAGATAGTCGCACATTTGTTGAAATGGCCAATATATATTATAAGAAATTTAAAAAAGCTATACCTATGATGTATTATCCTGATGTTTATTTAAACTTAAAAACAGATTTACAAATAAATTTACATGATAAATATTGGACTTATGTTGATGGATGCGAAGGATGTTTATCTTATAATAATATTTCAGCTATAGAATATTCAAGCGAAATAAGAGGAATATTATTTAGTATTGATAAAGAAGAACATATATTAACAGATATAATAAATAAAAATCCACAAATAATTCGTGTAAGTGTGAAAAACAAAAACACATATATTATTCCTGGATTATCTGATATATTTCCTAATGTACAAGAATTAGAGATTGATCATCATAATTATCATTGGATTAATGTGTTTCCGAATATAAAAAAAATATATATTGATATTACTAGCATAAGCAACATAAATACAATAATTGATAATACAAATGCTGATATTATATTGTATTTTGAAATATATTGTGGTTCACAATTTGCTGATTATCGCAATATAATAGAAAAATTTGTTAGCTCTGGTAAAGATGTTAAATTAATACCATATTTTACGAATGAAATCTATCAATTAAATCAATTCTCACCAAAAGAATTACCTTTGCTAGAAAACATATATCAATTATATTTACAGTATGATAATCAAACTTACTATGATATAATAATAGAAGATTTTCCAAATCTTAAATATATTAATTTATCTCTTAACACGATTGAAAATGATGAAATTGATGAAAATGAAGAATATGACGAATATGATGAAGATAATATTAAAATCACTATTATGAATTGCCCTTTATTAAATCATATTACAATATCAACAACAACACCAACAACAACAACAATAACAACTTATGTAACTCTTAATAATTTACCATCATTGTGGATTTATGAAATGATAAATTATCATGACGAAATCACAACTCATTATTATAATACAACTGTGCCTTTTATAATAAAGAATTGATTATTTTTTTTATCTATAAAAAATATGGATATATTTGATATTCTTAATCCAGATATATTATCGTTGATTATATCCAAACTTAATTTTTATCATTTTATTTTAATGCGGAATATGTATGAAAGAAGATATAATCAGAAATTTCCACAACATTTAAATCGCACATTTGTTAAAAAACCAAAAAGATGTTTAAAATATGTGAATAGATCAATTCGAGTTGATAATTTAAATAATTTATTTACAATTCCACATGATCCAAATATAAAGGAAATAGTTTTATTCATATTTAATAATACGATCGATAATATAGATAACTTAATAAACAATAATAAACAAATAACACATATGCTTCTTTTTAATCAACCAGAATATACAAATATTGATATTGCGAAATATAATAAAATATTACTTAATCTGTTTCCTAATATCAAATATATAGATTTTTATACTAACGAAATTTATTTAAACCAATATATATCCACACTTCAACATATTAAGACTTTGGAGATAAAATACAATAATGATATTATTTCACGTTTTAGAGTTATGAATTTATGTCGTGATAATAAACATATAAAAAAAATTATCCTTAACGTTTTATTAAATGATAAAGATATCCAAAAAGATATAGATGAAATAAATAATTCTGTTAAAATATTTGCTAATGAATTTAAACATATTAAGTTTATTTTACATATAAGTAATTATACTGCATTTAATAAAATAAGTTACGATAATATTACGTTTTTAAAATATTTAGAATATAGTTATATAGATGATAAATATAGTGATGTGATGGATTTGACAAATATTCCTAATCTAAAAACATGTGAATTATCTATAAGAAGATCTGATTTCACATTAAATATAGAGAATTGTTATAATCTCGCTAATCTATATATTGATATAAATAGAGATAATAAAAACATAAAAATAATATTAAACAATCTAATTAACTTATCTTGCTTGTGTATAAAATGTTATAACGAAAATAAAGATTTTATATCTATCGAATTTAAAGGGCTAATAATTAATCATGTAATATGGGAATAATTTGCATATATAAAAAATGAAATATATAATATATAATTTATAAAAATGGATATTCTTATTGCTATCAAAAATGCATCAACTATGTATGAATATCAGTTATTATGTAATAATTATGAAATGATTACAGAACAACCAGTTCCAGAAGAATATAAAAGATCTATCAAACCATATACAAAAAATGAGATACATAAATCTATTGTATTATCTAATATCAGATTATTAGTTAATAGTGATAATAAAATCCGTAAGATTACAGTTCTTGGCGAATTTAATATTGCTGAATTACAGAATTATGAATATTGTGATGAAATATCAGTTGATACTGATTTTAAATGGTTAAGATTAATTCCAAAAATTGATAACATTAATGCCATAAAAATAATAGGTGTGAATAATATTGATTACGATTATGTTATAGAAAATAATAATAAACAAGTTACAAAATTATATATTTATGGGAATAGAATAGATTTAATACCAGATATTAATATACATTTTCCTAATATCACTGAGTTAAGAATTAATCCTGAAAATGTATCATGGATTAATAAATTTCCATTACTTGAAAAACTTGGTTTATATGTTTATAATGATATAGAATATAATTTTGATGATCAGCTTAATGCTCTTAGCTCAAATATACAATTTAGTATATTTGTTACACAACAAATTCAGCGTGTTAATAGAATTATTAATATAAAGAGAATTGTTGATAATATTTTATTAAAATTAAGTGTGTATAATTCAGAAATATTAATTGCGTTATTAATTTTTGCAGATGCATCGATTGTTGAATATGTGATTAATAAGTTTGTGAAATATTACAATAAATATATTTCGTTTGTTGAAGCGAATATAATATTTAGTAATAAAACAACGCAATTAATTAAGTTTGCTAATATGATTAGAATACGCGATTTAACAATCAAAATTAGAAATCAAGCTAATCTCAGCAATATAGATATTATTGTTAAAAAATGTAAATTATTAGAAGCTATTATAATTGATAAAAATAACACTGTTAATTCCAATATTATATTAACATTGAACAGATTATATGAAATGCAAACATTAGATATACGCAGTTATGAGAATGGAATAGTTCTTATAAATGTGGATGAAACTATTATTCCATTAGTTCTAACCAATAAATAATGATAATATTTTTTTTTATTAATAAAAACAAAATGTATCTAGTTACACAAGATAAAGATCCATATAAGGTAAATAAATTTCCACAACGCGTATATGATCGTTATATTGAATCATCATCTTTTGTTGATGTCGATTATGATGTTGATGATATGGTTGAGAAATATCACAAAGAAGTATTAATGGATAGATCGCGCGAATATATATTGGGTGAAGAAGATCCTAAACAATCAACAAGATTAAGATCCGATCGTAGACTAAATTTACTTGAAATGGGCCATACATCAAGTATGGAACGTCCTAATCATGGCGAATTATTCTTAGGATCATATGATCGCGAAAACACATTATCTGATTCAATGAAATGGGTTAATGAACAATCGCAGAACAAGATTAAGAAGATGTGGGATAGAAATAAAATATCAGATAAATTATCTGATGCGAATATTACTGATCCGCGTATGACCGAACGTGAGCGCAAAGATCAATTAAATCATCTAAATTTTGTTGAATCTGAGCGAAGATATAAAGATTCATCAAGATATTATTTGGACTATGAAACAGATAAAGTATCGCGCGTATATACGCAAAATAAACCAAATGTGTTAAATTTTACAGAGAATATTAATCGCGAAGATGATCTCAGTTCAAATAATAATATTAGGATTGCGAATACATCACATAGAGATAGAACTAATTTACGCAATTATCTTGAGGCTGATAGAAAAGATAATAATTTTGGAAATGATGATATTCGTATGGTTAAGAACATAAATTATGGCAGTACAAATATTAGATCTGAAATGGAGAATATTAATGAAAAAGTATATTCTTCTGATTATCTCACTAATAATGTTGTGCGAAATGTAACTAATGCTGGTGAACATGAGCAATTCTATAATCAGACTTATACAAAAGATGAAATAAGTAGATTGCATAATAATAACAATAGTAATGCGCCATTTAAATTAAGCTTTAAATCCGATAATCCATTTAAATCAAGTGAATATAATAATAATCCCATATATAGCGCGTATAATAATAATGGCGCATTTAATCTTAATTATTCAGCTGATCTAGCTTCGAAATATGCATATACCGAACATTCAAATAATGTGATTAAACCATTTACACAATCACAATTAACACAATCAGAAATAAATGCGCTTGGATTAATTAAAACAGATTATTTTAGTGGACTTCGCGATATTGAGAATAAACAAGTTAAAAGTAATAGTGATCAAAATGCTAAATCATATTTTGTGCGCAAATCAGGATTAAATATTAAGTTATCTGATTCGTATAATCCACAAAAAATACGTCAACTTATCGATTCTAATGGTGATAATATACCTGATTATATGTTGCGCGAAACAGATAATATCATGCATAAGAATATTATCGCAGATATGCAAAAACCAAAGATAAATACTGATGCTAAAATAGAACAAATGGTTAAAGCGTTTATTGGCGATACTAAAAATGTTAATAGAAATATAACATCATATGGAATTAAAGGCGGACAATATGCTGTTGCTGATTATAGTTCTATTCGTATGAATAAGATTAGTGATATAAAAAAAAATACAGATAACGTTAATAATGATAAACTCACTATACTTGGTAATACGAAAACATCATCATATAATGCTTTAATAAATTCTACGTACGAACCTGAACAAATCGAATATAATTAATCGCATATATATTTAACTCAACATCTGATATATTTAAAAATTTAATTACATCATCTTTCTTTATTTTTTCAACATATTCATATTTCTCGCACACTTCAATATTACCAAATTTATTATAAATAAATAATCGTATTTTTTTTATAAATTCCCTATAGTTTATTGTTGATTTCATATAGTTATAAATAACAATATCACTGTTTATTATTTTATATAAGAATGATGAAAATAACTTTAAATCAACAATATCAAATATTTTATTTATATTTATCATCTTATCGCACATAAATTCTATTGCTCTAAAGTTTTTATCAGATATTAGTGTGGATAATATAGAATATAATTTATATAAATCATAGTTATAAATATCGGGTTTAGTCATTGAAATTAATTTATCAAGTATTGTTAATCGATTATTTAGAAGAAAATGGCCATAATAGTTTAAAATATATTCGCAAATATCAACATCTAATAACATTAATAAACTTAAATGCCATTTATCATCGCGTTCACATGATAATAAGTATCCAAGATTATTGTTATACATATTACGAATAATCTCAATACCATCAGGTAATGATGCGTGATATGCAATAAAATATATATCTTTATAACTTATAGCTAAATATAAATTATTGATAACTGATGATTTGCGCTGTTTAAAATCAGTATTACCAATATATTTGTATAATGCGCGATTATATTTAAGGAAATATAAATAATGTTTATTATCAAGATATGTTGCGATTTTATTCTGTAATTCAACAGGCAATAATTCAACATTAGATAATAGTGAATTTGTTGAGAACATGATTATCTTTTTTTTTGTTTATTATTTATTTTTTTCTTCGGAATTATAATCTCATCACCATATGCTTCGTTCATATATGCAACAAATAATTTATTCGCAACACATTCGGGTTTAGATGGCATCTTATCCGCAATCATATATCTAATCTTGTATTTAGCTTCACGATGAATAACAAATTTTGCAAATAAATTTATAGAGAATATTTTATCTGCATATTCGGGCAAACTCTTTATCTGTTGTTTTGTCCAATTACCTCCACGTTGGGCATTTGTATTAACTATTTCAGCAGAACAATATATAGATACAAATACATTGCGTCTTAAAGGAGGTAATACATTTGTATCATCATGTGCGGCAATTACAACAGAACCACCAACATGACGAACACGTGTAAATAATCTCACAAACCAATCAGATGATTTAGTTATATAACCTGCCATTTCAGCTAATGCATCATCAACATACACAAGTGAGAATGGATAACAATATAAATGTTCCATAGTATATTTTTGTTTATTTTTTAACTTAGCTTTTTGTAATATATCCATTTTTGCTGTAAGATATCGCGAATATCGTTTACGTAATCGAATATTTCTATATGTTATCTCCCAATCAATAATTTCAAGTGCTATTTCATCTTCAGGCTTAAGATTCTTAAATCGCAAATTATTTTTGTGCTTTGTTAATTTCTTAATCATATTATGATCATCATCTATTCGTTTGCGTTGTTCTGGTGTTTCAATCATCCTAAATAATGATTCCAATATATCATATTTAAATGCGCGTTTATATATGGCCATTTCTTCTGTTTGTGTTTCAAAAAAAGAATCAAAAAAAGATTGCATCGATTCCTTCGATATATCAACAATAATGGCTGATTGCGCAGTCATGCCTGTATAATTTTCGTTCGATGGTTCAGATGGAGATATTATATAAAACTTAAATATTATCTTGCGCATAGTATATGCTATTTGTTGCATTATTGTTGTTTTACCGCAATTAGATGCGCCATAACAAACAGCTAACTTGTTAAAGAATGTTCCAGCATATATGGCTGAATGTGGAATTGGATAATTATTATCACTAGTATAATATGTTTTTTTTGGTATCTGCGAATATTTATTGAAACTCATTTTAATTTATTTTATCCATTATTTTTATAATAATATATATTAACAAAATATTATAGATTGTCTTTATTTATATAACAATATTTGATGGATATCAAAATTAAGCTATTAATTAATAACGGTGCGAAAAAAATAATAAGGTCTATTTCAAAAAATATAGATGATAATGAAAAAACGTTTATAATAAGATGGTTAGGTGAATGTAATGATGTAAAATGCTATATATTATATGAAAATAATATAATTAAATCATTCGCAATATTATCTAAGTGTGATTTCGATTCATTTAATAAATATAACAATCCTTATATATTGGATTATATATTCACATATCCAGAATTTAGAAGAAATAATTTTGCGTATGAATTATTAAATCATATAAAAATATCTAATGAGATATCTGCTTTTTGTAATAGTAATGAATCAAAAAAATTATTTATCAAATCAGGATATAAATTGACAAAAATTAATTCATATCCTAACTCATTTTTTAGATATCCTTAATTTTGGTTATGAATATATTTTTCTCCTTCTTCAGATAAAAATATAAACCCTAATGAATGTGAAAATGCATCAGGATATATAAATGAGGTTGCTTTTATTATTTGTTCGCGATTTAAGAATTCTATCTGTTCTATATTATGAATTTCGCATTCAAACATTTGCATATCCTCTATTTCTGTATTGCTAACTAAAAATGTTAATATATATACAAGCAAATAATATTTATTAGATTTATCACCATAATATACTTTATGCTTATTATCGTATAGCATTTTTTCGATATCTAACAGATTATCATCACGCTTAATAAATATTTGCTGTATGAGTTTTACGCGTAATAATGAATTATTAAAACGCTTATCTTGATAGATCTTATATATGGGATATTTATTTATCTGCGATGCTAAATAATTATCCGCAGTTAAACATTCTTGATTTATTTTATCTTTAAGTTCGGCTAATATTCTAGTCTTATCTGAATCAGATAAATTAAAGCGCACTCTTGCTCTTTCTGACATATGTATATTTTTTTATTTTAGTAAAGTATATTTATAAAATAATAAAAATAAATATGATTAATATTAAATTATCTGATTTTTACAATTGTGATCCAAAGAATGATGAAAAAGTTATAGACTTCATTAAAAATTTATTTACACCAAATTGCTTAATTATAGATGATGATAAAGAATATAAAAAAAATAAAAATATTTTTGTTGAAAAATTATTATTGGAAAATTATATATTCACATATATGAGAGAAAATTTTTATAGTGGTTTAAATATATTAACGCGTTTATTATATAATAATTATAGTAGTGATGAAATTAATTCAGAAATAGAAAAAACTCTAGCTATAATATATTGTAATAATATACTTCGAATTAAAGATGTTCAAACTAATCATCCAATATTTATTTATTTACTCCATGAATGTTTTCGCGGGTTAGCTAAATATACGTATTTAAAAAATAATGATCATTATGTAGATAAAATAAAAACTTTTAAATATGATAATGAAATATATAAAATAAAATCTAATGATGATATTATTTTTTTATGTAAGGAAAAATATGATTTTTATAATAGTATTTTTTCATCTATCTTTTTAACTCATTATATGGTTATAGATGTT
>SXGR01328918.1_pt1 | contig 37144 bp, 28 predicted proteins | sample 3174711 | NCBI WGS metagenome assembly SXGR01 (sample SAMN11356860, study PRJNA531348) | freshwater metagenome | isolation source: freshwater sample F1-60 | place: China: Fuxian Lake, Yuxi | collected 2017-12-25
CGGCGCCACCACGCTCGATGAGTACCGAAAGCATGTGGAGAAGGATGCGGCCTTCGAGCGCCGCTTCAGCCCCGTCTACATCGGGGAGCCATCCGTGGAAGACACCATCGCGATTCTTCGTGGACTCAAGGAGCGGTATCAGGCACACCACGGTGTCCGCATCCAGGACAGCGCCCTGGTCGCGGCGGCCCACCTCAGCGATCGGTACATCAGCGATCGCTTCCTTCCCGACAAGGCGATTGACCTGCTCGATGAGGCCGCGAGCCGCCTGCGCATCGAGAACGACTCCATGCCCATGGAACTCGATGCCATCCGTCGCAGCATCACCACGCTCGAGATCGAGAAGGCAGCACTGCAGATTGAAAAGGATCCCAAGAGTGCGCAGCGACTCACTGCCGTCGAGCAGGAACTTGCCGAAGAGCGTGAGCGCGATCGCGCGATGACCGCACAGTGGGAAGTGGAGAAGGCGGACCTCGATGCTGTCAAGCACATCGACCGCGATATCGAGGCAAAGAAGGTGGAGTTCGAACAAGCGCAGCGGCGCGGCGACTTCGACCGCGCGGCACGCATCCAACACGGCGAGATTCGCGAACTCGAACGGCGCCGCACCCATGCGGAAACTGCACTGCGCACGCGGCTCGAATCGGGCGGTGCGCTCGTGAAGGAGGAGGTTGATCCGGAATCCGTCGCCGAGGTGGTTGCCAAGTGGACGGGCATTCCCCTCTCCAAGCTCGTCGAGAGCGAACGCGAGAAGCTGCTGCACATCGAGGAGTCGCTGCAGAGGCGGGTGGTCGGGCAGGACACAGCCGTTCGCGCAGTGGCGGAGGCGGTGCGCCGCAATCGTGCCGGGCTGGGAGAACCCAACCGCCCCATCGGCTCATTCCTGTTCCTCGGTCCGACTGGCGTTGGCAAGACCGAACTCTGCAAGGCGCTTGCCGAAATGCTCTTCGACTCCGCCGACGCGCTCGTGCGCATCGACATGAGTGAGTTCATGGAGCAGCATGCGGTTGCGCGCCTCATCGGCGCGCCGCCAGGCTATGTGGGCTATGACGAGGGCGGACGGCTGACCGAGGCGGTGCGTCGGCGCCCGTACTGCGTGGTGCTCTTCGATGAGTTCGAGAAGGCACACCCCGATGTCAGCAATGTGCTGCTCCAAGTGCTCGATGATGGGCGGCTCACGGATGGACAGGGGCGCACCGTCAACTTCGCAAACACGATCATCGTCATGACAAGCAACATCGGATCCGCAGCGATCCTCGATATGGGCGAGCGCGGCGAACCCGAGGAGATCATCGAGGCGCAAGTCCGAAAGTTGCTGAAAGAGCGCCTGCGTCCTGAACTGCTCAACCGCATCGATGAGACCGTCGTGTTCCAGCAACTCTCCCGAACCCAACTGGCTGCGGTCACGAGGATTCAACTGGAACTCCTCGGACGACGACTGAAGCAGCGCGGCATCGGTCTCGATGTGTCGGACGATGCCTGCAAGGCGCTTGCCTCGGAAGGCTACGACCCGCAATTCGGAGCTCGTCCGCTGAAGCGGGTGGTCCAGCAACGCATCGAGAACCCGATTGCCACGAGAATCCTCAGCGGCGTCTTTCAAGACGGTGACACGGTCGCTGTGGGCCACCAAGGCAAGTCGTTCACCTTCGAGAAGTCCAACGGTACTCCGCAGTCAGTGTGATTCGCCCGCGGATCAGGCTGACGCAGCGCGCAGCAGCGGAATGACCGCGACTGCACACGAGAGCAAGTGCGCACTCTCCTCGTCGGTGTAGGTGCGCGGGGCGATGCACGCGACGCCCATCACGCCAACCACTTCGCCAGTGCCAGTGTCGATTGCGGGAACGGTGATCGCCCCTTCCATGCCGGTCGCACGAGCGCCTGGTCGAACATCGCCCGACTGATCGCTCTGGAGATTGCACACCGTCACGGCAGAGCGACGCGATGCAGCGAGACCTGCGAGCCCCTTGCCGAAGGGAATCGTGCGGATCGCATCGAGCACGGGTGGCGGGAACTGACCAACGAGTGCACGCAGATGCAGGTGCCCATCCGCCGCGGTTGCGTGGATGGTGCCGCTGTCGCAGCGAAAGTGTCGGATCACCGCTTCCAGCGCCTCCTGCAGCGTGAAGCGTTCACCGAGTGAGTCGAGCGGCGTGGGCATCGGCGTCATGCGGCCAAGCCTATGCGCAAGCTCCTCGTGTCAGCGCCAGCGTTCACTCCATGCCTGCAGCATCAGCACGGACCACACCTGGTGGCGGGGCGAATCATCCCCTGCCAGCAGTCGTTGCCAGAGTGACTGAACGCCCTCCGCACGCAGGAGCCCTGCCCGCGATACCGCACTGCGCGAGAGGAGCGACTCCGCCCAGGGCCGAAGGGGGCCGCGCAGCCATGCGGCAATGGGAACGCCGAAACCCATCTTGGGAAGGTCGGCCACCTCTGGACAAACCGAACGCGCGAGTTCTCGGGCTGCCCACTTGCACACGAACGATCGCTGCTTGTGTCCAAAGCGAACCTTCGCATCCATCGGTAGACGCCAAGCCCACTCGACGAGATCACGGTCGAGGAATGGTGAACGCACTTCGAGCGCAACTGACATCGACGCACGGTCGACCTTGACCAACAGATCATCGATGAGCTGCCCTGCGAACTCCTCGCGCAAGACGCGGCGCAGGATGCCCTCCGTGGTGATCGCATCGTCTGCATCCTGCAGGCGCGCCAAGGGCTGCGTGGACTTCGCGAGCAGCGAGGAGCTGTCCACATCGATCGATGAGAGTGCGTCGATCGCCGCGCCGAGTGACTCGGAACGAACGAGCGCGCTCAGCTTCTCGAGCTTCTCCTGCGGCCGTGAAATGCCGCCGCGCCCGATGAGGCGTGGCGCCCGACGAAGCAGCGGCACGAGCACCGGCATCATGCGCCGAGCGAAATCCGCCTGCACAGTTGCCACCCATCCGCGGCCACCGAGCCGCGCACTCCACCACGATGCGATCGCCGCGGAACGCTCGTAGCCGCCGAGCACCTCGTCTCCACCATCCCCACTGAGAGCGACCGTCACGGAACCGCGCACAAACTCGCTCAGCAGCAGAACGGCGATCTGACTGCTGTCCGCAAATGGCTCGTCGTACACCTGCGAGAGACGAGTCGCCGCCGCGATCACATCGGCACTGGTGGCGATGCGAAGCGCGTGTTTCGATCCGATGACCCGCGCCGTCGACTGCGCGGCAGCACTCTCGTCGAAACCCTCGATGTCGAATCCAAGCGTGAAGGTGTGAATGGCCGATCCCGTCAAGCGCGCTGCGGATGCCGCGATCAGTGCGCTGTCGATCCCACCCGAAAGACACACGCCCACGGGCACATCCGAACGCAGCCGACGAGCAACAGCCGCATCGATCTGTTCCTGCAGCTGCCGCGGAATCTGGGCGGCATCGATCGCCAGCGGCTTGGACTCGCACGCTCGCGCCACGCGAAGAGGATTCCACCACTCCATTCGCTGCGGCTCAGCCCCCACCGCACCTTCGAGAGGCCAGGAGAGCAATGCACCTGGAGGTACACGGAAGATCCCACGCAGGATTGTTTGTTCGCCAGGCACGCACCCGTACCTCAGGAATGCGGCCACAGCACCATCATGCACAGGGGGCATGGCACGCCCGATCGCCCGCAGCGCGCGCAACTCGCTCGCGAAACCGAGAACGCCATCGATCCAGCCCCACACCATCGGCTTCTTGCCGGCACCATCCCGAATCAAGTGCAGGAGGCGCCGCTCCAGATCGACGACGGCTCCTGCGAACATGCCACGCCAGCGATCCACCGCTCGCTCGATCCCCCACGCATCGAGCGTGGCGAGCATGACTTCGGTATCACTGTGCCCACGCCACCGGCGCATACCTGCACGCTCAAGTTCGATGCGCAGCTCAGGTGCGTTGTAGACCTCGCCATTCCAGCCGATCACCCAGCGACCCGTCTCGCTTGCCATCGGCTGATGCCCCGCTGGCGTCGGGTCGATCACCGCAAGCCTGCGATGCGCCAAACCGAACGGGAGCGGCGGTTGCCACCACACTCCGCTGTCATCAGGGCCGCGGTGATGCAGCGCATCCGACATTCGATCAAGGACGCCGCGTGCATTGCGCACGCGAGCACTCGGATCGAGAAAGCCCGCGACTCCGCACATGGCATCGAGGATAGAGCGGCGTTCGCCGTCGCCCCTAGCATGACCGCATGAAGCTCTTTCCACATCCCGCAATGCTCCAGACTGCCACTCGATCTGCCGCGCGTTCACTTCTCCTGTGTGGAGCGGTTGTGCTTGCCGCAGCCTGTGAACAGGTGAGCAATCGGCTGCCCGCTGCCGCCTGTTCCGCCACAACGACGAGCGCGGTGCGCATCTCCACGACCGGCACCGATGCGGCGGCGATGCAAGAGAGCATCCAGACACTCGCTGGGATCATGATGCGCTCCAAGATTCCAGCAGTGGTGCAGATTTCGGGCCTGCTGCAACTGCAGGCGCTCGGGCTCGATCAGGAGCCCGAGATGGTCAAGTACGGAAAGTCGCTTGCGGCACTCCGCGCCATGGAAGGAAGCAATATCTACCTGCTGGCCGATGAGGCCCCGAGCGTCGGGCTTGCCACGGGTGGCGCGGTGCTTGAGGATCCTGATGCAACGCTGCTGCTCGTGCAGACCAGGAAGCTTGGCGCGGAGAAGGAAGTGGCGGCTGCAATGAACGAGTGGATGACGGATGCGTCTGTGGAGTCAGTCGGTGGCGGGTGGTATTGGGTGAAACCCAAAGGCATGACCCGCGCGCTCGGAAGTGGGGATGCTGCGGCGGCGGCAGCCCTGGAGAATGCGCTCGCTGGCGTGACCGCATCGCCCGTGACGATCGGACTTCGCATCACCGATTCCATGCGTGACTCGTTCTCGGAGGGAATGGACGAGGACGGCGGCATGTTGACCGCTGCGTTCGCGGGTTTCGAGGACTCCATGCAGTCGCTTCAGATGGCGTCCATCGGGCTCCAGTTTGGCCCCAAGCCCGAGATTCGCGCTGCGATGACATTCGAGAATGACGCTGCTGCGCAGGAGTTCAATGAGTCTTGGACATCCACGACTCGCAGCCTGACATCGATGCTCGGCATGATGATGGCATCGCAAGCAGTCGAAGAAGAAGCAGAAGGCGACGCAGCGCCTGAGCCGATGGATGCGACGATGTTCTCCGGCATGGCCGAAGCCCTCGCGATGCGGCAAGACAAGCAGCGACTCTCGCTGGTGATCGACGACGCCGCGTGGCGCAAACTGCTTCCGTGAACCGCTCGCGGCGAGGCGTTCAACTCCCGCCGCTGCCAAGCTGACGGGCAGCATGCAGGAACGCCGCGTGGTTGGCGCGAACCTCGCTCAGCGAGTCGCCGCCGAACTTTTCCACGAAGGCACGCGCCGCCTCGAATGCAACGACCTGCTCCATCACCACGCTTGCCGCAGCAACCGCGCTGATGTCGGATCGCTCGTACTGGCTCTGGGATGCTTCGCCGCTTCGAAGGTCCACGCTCGGCATGCCGCGAAGCAGCGTGGAAATTGGCTTCATGGCTCCGCGCACGACCACGGGCATGCCATTGGTCATGCCGCCTTCCAGCCCCCCTGCATTGTTCGTCGGGCGCGTGAATCCAAGATGGCTCTCGCCGCGCTTCGAAGGATCGAAGTGGATCGGATCGTGCACCTCGCTGCCTCGCCGCGCAGCGACCGCCATGCCAAGGCCGATCTCCACCCCCTTGAACGCCTGAATGCCCATCACCGCTGCCGCCAGTCGCGAATCCAATCGCGCATCCACGCTGACGCACGATCCAAGTCCAGGTGGAAGTCCGAACACATGCGTCTCACACCAGCCACCCACCGTGTCCTTATCGACCTTCGCCTGATGGATCGCCTCGACGAGGCGCGTGGAAACGGATTCGTCGGGGCAGTAAATCTCACTCGCGTCGCGCCGAGCCCGCAGCGCAGGAAGTTCGGCGGCGCTCGGCTGCAGCGCGCTCTGCACATCCAGTGCACCGCGCACGAAGCCGAACACCTCCACGCCAAACGCATGGAGCAGGCATCGCGCCACGGCCCCTGCCGCGGTTCGCGCAGCCGTCTCGCGCGCGCTCGCGCGCTCGAGCGTGCCGCGACAGTCTGTGGTGAGCCATTTGATGCTGCCCGCAAGATCCGCGTGTCCAGGCCGTGGACGGAAGACAGGCGGGGTTCGCTCCACATCATCGATGCGGGAGTCGGCGTTCACGATTTCGATGGCGATGGGCGATCCGATCGTCATCCCCTGCCGCACCCCCGACAGAAAACGAACCGCATCCGCCTCGATGCGCTGCCTCGCGCCACGGCCGTAGCCGCCCTGTCGACGCCGAAGTTCGCCATCGATGAATGCTGCATCGATCGGCACGCCTGCGGGCATCCCCTCGATGAGCGCAATCATCGCGGGACCATGCGATTCGCCCGCCGTTCGGTAGCTCAGTGTCGCCAATGCATTGCTCCTTGCCCGATGCTAGAGGGACACCGAGTCCGCGTTCATGTCCATGCAGACATCCGTGCTCGGCGGATCATTGCCCGTCCACTGCCGATGCTGTTGGGCGGCCTGCGCAACGAACATCGACCAGCCTTCCACGAGATGGGCGCCCGCTCTCTCCGCCCGTCGAAGGAATGGAGTCATTCGCGGGGTGTACACCACATCCATCGCGATCATCCCGTCGGTCAGCATCACCGTCTCGGGCAACGGATTTGCGTCGGGAGCATCGCCGCCGCTCATCCCGGCACTCGTCGCCTGCACGATCACATCGAATCGAGTCGCACCGAGATCGAGGAGTGAACGCGCAGCGATCGACAATGCCGTGGTGGCGCAACTGCGCAGCGAAGCGTTCAAGTCCGCCGCAACCGATTCTGCCCGATCGGTCGTGCGGTTGGCCATCGTCACCTCAGCGCCTGCACAGGCGAGCGCGACCGCTGCGGCTCGACCCGCACCGCCCGCACCGAGCACGAGCGCACGCCGCCCCGCCAGCCCATCACTCCATCCCTGTGCCATCGCGGCGCGCAACAGCGGATCGCGGATACCCGCGAGATCACTGTTGGTTGCGCACAGCGTTCCATTTGGTGCAACGCTGATCGTGTTTGCCGCACCGATGCAGCGAGCCACCGCGTCCACGACTCCGCAACGCTCCTCGACGAACCGAATCGCGTTCAACTTGTGCGGCACACTGACCGCGCATCCGCTGAAGTGCAGCGCATCGAGCGAAAGCAGTTCGAGCAGCGTCGCCTTGAACGATTCCCAAGTCGGACCCGCGGAAATCGCGAAGAGGCGCGCATCCACCTGCGCCTCACGAAACCAACGGTTGTGCAGCGCAGGAGAGCGAGAGTGCCCGACCGGATGCGCAAGGACGCCGTACACGCGCGTCCGCGGCCCGATGCTGCGGAAGCCCCACTGCTGCACCAGCTCCTCCACGGTGGGCTGCCCGGGCGCGGTGCCCTGCGCATCGCTGCGCGCGTAGGTCAGGAATCCGCCGAACTTCGGAGCGAGAACGCGGCTCATCAACCCATGCTCCCCCATGCAGAGCGCGATCGTCGGCTTCGCGCGCCCGACGAGCACCTCAAACGCTTCCGTATTGTCGCGCGGCGTGCGTGCAGTCCACACGATCTTGCTGACCGCGCTCGATGGGTCCGACCACATCTCGGCAATCCTGGCCGACAGCCCAGCGGGTCGACCATCGAAGTCGTGAAACGACAGGATCACGCGGGGACCATTCCCGTTTCCCGAAGCTCCAAGCCTCGACATGTCGCGAGCGCGTTCACCAGCTATGCCATCCGACATGTATGTTGCCAACTCGACGTCCACATACGCGGCAGGCGGATGCGCCGTGCAGGCGGCGGCCCACACCTGTTGCCGCTGATCATCGGTGCCGCAGAAGCCCCCGCCCTCCGCCACATGACGAACGGTCACGATGCACGGCAGAGGAGCGTCCTGGACGAGACGCGTGACCGCGCTCGAAGCACCAGGCTCCTGTGCAAGTGAGTCGACTCGCCACTCCACGAGATCCGCTCCTTGCGCCTTCGCCAATCGCGCGGTCTCCAACGCAGCGCCGATCTGATCAGCGCGTGCGACGGGAACGGCAATGGCGATGAATGTCATGCTTCGAGCATAGACCGTTCTCGCCGCGCAACGCGCCGAGAATGACGGTTAGCATCGCATGCGCGAAGGAGACGAGCGTTCATGAGCGAGAATGCCGAAATCGAGGAAAACGCCTACCGCTGGCTGCGCGGGCATCTCGCGGGATTCATTCGCTTCGATGGCGAGCGGGTGGCTCTTCGGATCGCGCCGCTGCCGGATGGCCGCTTCGTCGCGCCCGTCATGGTGGCGATGCTCCTGGCTGGCGAGGTGGTGATCGAGTTGCCCGATGACGGCGAAGATGATCTGCATCTGATGGTCAGCCTGACACCGTTCCACGACCGAGGCGAGGATGGTCGCGCCGCGGACCGATGGCGCGCGTATCACGGTGATCCGCCCGATGTGAACTGGGCGTTCATCGAAGTGGATGCGGCGAAGTTTCGCGGCTACTTCATCGACGGCGAGGTCTTCCGCCGAGCCAACCCGATCTTGGGGAATGAACCAGCCATTTGCAGGGCGTTGAATGCGGGTGACCGAGATCTTCTGCGACGGGCGATCGATGCGGCGTTCCGCATCGATGCAGCGGATCCCGTCGCAGTGGGCGCCGATGGATCGGGCATCGATGTGCGCCGCCAGTTCGATGTGGCGCGGCTTTCGCTGCCCACTCCCTTCGAGGATGCTGCAGGTGCCGAGGCGGCGCTGCGCGCACTCATCGACAGTGAAGGCAACTCGCGGGGTGCGCGCCTGCGCGAGTGACGCGTCGAGGAGTGGCCGATGGAAGCCGTGAAGACCGATGCCGCACGCCCCACGCTGTGGGATGCGATCCGCGAGGATCTCGCGCCTGAACCGGGACGCCTGCATGCCGCTCTGCGGCTTGGCCTTGCCGCCATCCTGACCATTGGGCTGCAGATGACGCTTCGCTATGAGCTGCTATACCCGGGAATGACAACCGTGCTCATCCTCACCGAGGCGCGCGGACTCGGCACGCTCACTCGCATCGTGCTCGCACTTGTGGGCGCCACTTTCGGCTGCGGCTGCGCCGTCGCGGTTGCCGCACTCTTCATCCAACAGCCGTGGTTCCTGCTTCCGATCATGTTTGTGTACATCGTGGCGGTGATGTATTGGATGGGATCGAGTCGATACCGCGGCGCGATCTTCGTTGCTGGCTACGCCTTCATCGTCACGATCTACATGTCGTTCTTCGCGAAGGAGCAGGCGGAGCACATCGCCACCATCGTGTACCGATCCATCGTCACGGGGATCGGATGCGGCGGACTCGTGATGACCGTTCTTTGGCCGGCGCCACCGTGGCGCGCCCTTCGCGCACAGCTGATCGAGAGCCTCGAGCAGAGCCTCGGCACTTTGCGCTCCATCCGTGAAGCAGACGCGTCGGGGGGCGTGCTTCCTTCCGAACCCATCCATGACCGATCGCGAACGACCGCATTCATGCAGTTGACTCAGCACACCGAGACCGATCTGGACTTGGAACCCGACGAAACGAGCGCGCTCGTCACGCTCGTCGCATTCGAGAGCCGTGCGGCCGGGGTGAGCGTATTGGTGTCCGAAGCCGCGCGCTCCGATCGACGAGCCGCGAGCAGCACGGACGACGCGCTGCTCCGCACATGTGAGGACGGGTTGGAAGCCGTGATCGCCACGCTCCGAACTCCCCCGTCGACGCGGCTGTGCCGCGATGGCGATGACGAACCCTCGCCCGATGCGCCCGCAACTCCTTCACCGCTCGAGGCACTTCGCGCGCTTGCCGTCACCGCCCCGAGGGCGCAGCGGGCAGCGGCGATTTTCGGTTCGCTGCCCACCGAACGGAACTTCCTGGTCGAACTGTTCCGCGAACTCGAGCACTGCATTCCGCGCCTGTTCCGAATGCCCCTGTGGCCACCGAACCCGATGCAACTGAAGCACGCCACCAAGTGCGCCTCATCCATCATGTTCTGCGCGCTCTTCTGCATCTCGATCAACTGGGCAAGCGGCATCGGCTGCGTCGAGACGGTCATGCTGGTCGTGCAAGCCACGTTCGGCGGAACCCTGCTCATCGGAGGGCTTCGATGCATTGGCGTCGTCGCCGGATACAGCTTGTCGATCCTGCTGATCATCTTCCTCATACCGACCATCGAGACGATCCCCGGCTTCCTCATTCTCTTCGGCACCGTCGTCACGGCTGCGGGTTGGGCACTGCATGGATCGCCGCGAGTCGCCGTGCCCGCGCTCCAAACCGTGATCGTGTTGGACTTCGCGCTGCTGCAGTACACACAGCCTTCCATCACTCTCGTGCCCGCCATGGACTTCTCGCTCGCCGTCGCCATGGGGGTGTTGGTCACATTCATCTTCTACAGACTGCTGTGGCCCGTCCGCGCAGCGCACGAGATGCGGGTGGCGGTCGCCGACATGCTGCGCAAGACCGCCGCGCTGCTGCGAAGAGCATCGAAGTCACCCCCGCGTCAGGCGCAACTCGACGAGGTTCGGCTCGCGCTTGCGGATGATGTGCGTACCGCGATGTCCTTCCACGCCAATGCGCAACTGGAAGCACACGTCCAGCCGACGCGCGGCAACACCGAGATGTCCCTGATCACCGGCAGCGCCGCGGTGTGCAGCGGCATCGTCGGGGCACTCGAGCACGCGGCGAGCATCCCCAGCGCTCTCCGCCGGGAAGTGATGCTGCTGAACGCAAGCGCCGACCGTCTCGACGAAGCGGCGGCGAGCATCCAGGGGCAAGGGTTGCCTGTGGACCAGCTGCCGCTCGACATTTCTGCGGCGGATGCGTCGCATGCATGGACGCATCGGCTGACGGAAGAGTCGGAGCGCATCAACGCGCTCCGCGCACTCGCGAAAAGCCTCGATGCACAACCGGAGGATCCACCGCTGTTTCTCGGCCTCACCTGAGCAACGGCGTGCGCAGGTGCGTTCGCTTCAGGGCGTCCGCCCCGGCGACGGCGGTGTTCGCGCTGGGCGCGTGTTGAGCGTGTCGAGCCAGCGTTCCACCGCATCGGGGAGCAGCGGCTTCAGGATGTCAGGAACCTCCCGCTTTTCACGCGAACACACGATGGCCGTCGCTGTCGCTCCCATTCGATAGGGTTGCTTGATCGGATCGGGTGTCGGATCCATCACGATGCGCACTGGGAAACGCTGCGCCAAGCGAACCCAGTCCAGTGTTGGTGAGACCGTGGGAAGCACACCATCGCTGCCCTGATCCGGGTTGTAGAGCGCCCACGACACGCCCTGCACGGTGCCGGAGAATCGCGTCAGCGGATACGCCATCAGATACACATCGACCGCCATGCCGGGCTCGATGCCACGCAGATCCGTCTCCTGATAGTTCGCCAGCAAGTACCAGTTGCTCGTATCCACGAGAGCGAACTGTTGCTGTCCGATCTGCGCAAACTGCCCCACCGAGATGTTGAAGTTCGTCACATAGCCATTCACCGGCGAACGCACCTCGCAGTAGCCGACATTGAGTTGCTGCTCCAAGACCTCCGCCTGCGCACGCATGCGGCGCACATTCAGGTCGCCGATCTGCCCGAGATTTGCCTTCGCCGATGCAATCGCCGCCTTTGCCTGCGCGACTTCCGCCTCGGATGCACGGACATTTCGCTTCGCCGCATCGACCTGATCCGGCGTGACGAATTGGCGCGGCAACAGCGGCTCGATGCGCGCGAGGTAGGACACGTTGTACTCCGCGCGTGCCTCGGCCGCGACGAGATCCGCTTCCTTCTCGCGAATGACATCCTCGAGTGCCTGGATCTCCAAGTCGACATAACCGAGATTCGCGACAGCAAGATCGAGTGCCGCCTGATAGGGACGCACATCCACGCGGAACAGGAGATCCCCCACCTTCACTTCCTGATTGTCCACCACATTCAGTTCTGTCACATAGCCCGAGACATTCGCTGCGATTCCCACGATGTTGGCGCGCAAGTACGCATCGTCGGTGCGCGGGCGGATGTCGAGTTCCCACCAAGTCAGGAATGACAACACGAACGCGAGCACCACCATTCCAATGCTGAAGCCGCGGGCAGCCGCGCGCCGTGCAGCGCTCGCGCGTGGCGCCGGGGATGGTGCTTCTGGCGGGCTCATGTGCGGAAGATCAGCAGCCACAGTCCGAGCGTGCAGTTCAGGTACACACAGAAGTACACCAGCACCCGAGGCCGCACGAACGGCTCCCAGCCCAGTCGACTGACGATCCATCGGATGCCGCCAAGCAAGAACCCCGCTGCAATCATGCAGAGGAGCCACGCGGGGAAGAATGCCCCATCCACCGACAGGATTGGGTCGCAGCCGCACAGCGGTGAAAGAACCGCCGACGCACAAAGGCAGTGCCACAGAAGGCGACGGCGTGATGGAACCCTCGTTGCGTCCATGGGAGTGGAGAGAATAACGATCAGCGAAGGAACAGCCGCGATTCCACTCGGCCAAGCAAGGCACCCCATGGAGATGGTCGGGCGGGCATCTACACTGCTTCGTGCGCAGCCGAAGGCGCGAAGGAGCATTCCATGGCAGAGAGCAGCGGTTCATCCAAGTTTGCAGGCAGCCTCAACAGTGCAATGATCGACGGTCCCGAAGCGCAAGCAGCGCTGGAGTACGCCATGCGATTTGGGGAACCGGGCTTCGAGGATGTCGAGCGCATCTTCATCACGCAGCACTACGAGGGTTACTCGGCGGAAAATCAGGAAGCATGGACCACGCTCTTCGACCGCCAGATGGAGTTTCTCGAATCGCGCGCATCCAAGACATATTTGCAGGGCGCTCGGAGCATCCGACTCTCGCGCGATCGCATCCCACATCTCCACGGTCCTGAATCGATCAATCACCATCTCATGCGCCTCACGGGTTGGAAGAGTCGCGGCGTGCCGGGACTCGCGCCTGCGAAGGCATTCTTCGCCGCACTTGCGCAGCGCGAATTCGCGACCACCATCGTCATGCGGCCGAAGGAATCGCTGAACTATCTCCCCGAACCCGACATCTTCCACGATGTGTTCGGTCATGTCCCGCTGCATGCGGACGCGGTCTTCGGTGAATTCCTGCAGACCTACGGCAAGGCGGCATCCTTGACCTCCAACCCCGAACACATCAAGCGCATGGGAACACTGTTCTGGTTCACCGTGGAGTTTGGCCTGATCCGCGAGGATGGCAACCTGAAGCTGTATGGATCGGGGCTCCTCTCGTCGCCTGCCGAGAGCCGCCACGCGCTCGAGAGCAACGAAGTGGAGCGACGACCTTTCGATTTGGAGGCGGCATGCACCACCCCCTATGAAATCGATCATTTTCAGCCGATTCTCTATGTGCTCGACAGCTTCGACCAGTTGCGCGATGCGATGAATCGATACGCCGAGCGCATCTTGAACGAGAATGCCACTCTGCGCGGCAAGGTTGCGTGAACGCGCAGGGGCTGCAACACTTCCGCAATGCCCACACGATCTCGCCGCTCGACCACTTCTTCGCGCACGCTCCGACCTTCCGTCCCGACGATTGCGCTGCCAGAGTTTGCGAAGCGGCGTGAACGCGTTCTCGGCCAGCTCGCACGCGCCGGCAACGCCATCGGTCTTGTTCTTGCAGGTGAAGTGGCGGGATCGCTCGATCAACCATTCCGCGCGAACGCCGACTTCCGCTATCTCACAGGCATCGACGACGAACCTGGGGCGATGCTGCTCCTCGATCCCGCGCATCCCGTGCGCTCACGTCGCGTGCAGCTCTACCTCCGACCGCTCAACCCCGAAGTGGAACGCTGGGATGGTCTTCGCGAAACGGTCGGTCAGTCCCTGCGCTCGAAGTACGGTGTGGAAACGATCCTCCGCACGGGAGCATTCGGGCGGTTCCTCCTCGAATCGGCGCGTCGTTCCAAGCGACTCGCGTGCCTGCACGCGCTCGCCAGCCACACCGCACCCGTCTCACCTGATCTTGCGATCCTTCGCGACAGCGCCGCGCGAATCCCTGGCGCCGTGGTGATCGATCTCTCGTCGGTGCTGCCTTCGCTGCGTGCGGTCAAGAGTGCGGACGAAGTCCGCTGCATCGAGCACGCAGGACGCATCACCGGGCTTGGATTCGCCGCCGCGCGGAAGGCGTGTCGCCCTGGGGCCAATGAGTTCGATGTGCAGGAGGCGATCGAGCATGCCTACCGCACGAACGGATCGCGCACGCTCGCGTTCCGCACGATCGCTGGAGGTGGCGTGAATGGCACCGTGCTCCATTACCACGCGAACGATTGCCCGCTGAGGGACGGCGATCTGCTGGTGATCGATTCGGGCGCGGCGTTCGGCGGCTATGCATCCGATGTCACGCGAACCCTCGCCGTCTCCGGTCGATTCACGGCGCGGCAACGATTGGTCTACGACACCGTTCTCCGAGCGCAGGCCGCTGCGATTCGGGCGTGCCGACCTGGCGCCCACATGAGTGCGGTCGATCAGGCAGCGCGCAAGATCATCGAGGCCGCCGGATTCGGCGACTTCTTTCTGCACGGGATTGGGCATCACCTCGGACTCGAAGTGCATGACTCCGATCCTGCAACGCCTCTGGAACCAGGCATGGTTGTCACGATCGAACCCGGCATCTACATCCAGAGCGAAGCGATCGGCGTTCGCATCGAGGACGATGTGCTCATCACTCGCGGCGCGCCCCGCGTTCTCACGGCGCACATCCCGAAGTAGCGCGGGCGGGTCGAGCTACAACGAACTCGCGGGCACGAGCCAGTGATACGCGAGCAGGATCCCGGAGTAGAGCACCGGGCTCACGGACACCACCAGCGAAAACCAGACGAGGAATACCGCTGAACGGATGCGGCGGCGCACCACCCACTCGCAGGAGACGATGACGAAGAGCACGAGACTGAACTTGAACGCAATCGCTCCCCACAGTCCCCATGCTTCGATGACCACGCGAGCGACGGGGTTGACCTCCTCGCCGTCCTTCTTTTCCAGGATGTACCAAGTCAGCATCACATCCATCGATGCCAGGAAGAGGAGCCAGACATACTCCTCCTGGAAGCGAAGCCCCGGCAACGAAAGGAATGGCGGCGCATGCGTCCCCCCCGCCGGTTCGCGGCGGCGTTCGCCCGATGTTGTCTTCGTCGCCCTGTCGACCATGGCTGGAACCGCCGCATCGTAAGCGCCCTCCGCGATCTGTTCAGTTTCGATGAACCTTCCCCGAGATCTCACGCAGCGGCGCGTTCTCGGACGATGCTTGGAGTGAAACCAAGGAGATCGATGCGATTCCATTACCGCACCGTATTCCTCAGCGACGTGCATCTGGGCATGCGTGGTTGTCGCGCAGAGGAACTGGCGGCATTCCTCAAGCGCGTGCGATGCGAACGCATCTACCTCGTCGGGGACATTGTGGACATGTGGGTGCTGCGGCAGCGATGGAACTGGCCCGCATCGCACAATCAGGTGGTCCGCCGTCTGCTGAAACTCGCGCGTCGCGGCACACAGATCACCTATGTCCCAGGCAACCATGATGAGTCGCTCCGCCCGTACCGAGGTCTTGAACTTGGTGGAATCACCATCGAAGCCCAGGCGGAACATCTTCTTGCGGATGGTCGCCGTCTGCTCGTGACTCATGGCGACGAGTACGACCTCGTCGTGCAGAACTCTCGTCTGGTGTCGCTCATCGGTGCCTGGGCGTACGACCACCTCGTCGCACTCAACCGGATCGTCAACACGGCTCGGCGCATGGTTGGGCTCCGACGCTGGAGTTTCTCGCAGTCGATCAAGAAGCGAGTGAAGAGCGCGTGCACCTTCATCAGCCGATTCGAGGAAGTGCTGCTCGCGCATGCGGCTCGAAGCGGGCTCGATGGCGTCGTGTGCGGACATATCCACGAGCCCCGACTCGAGGGGCGTGAAGTGGAGGGACGGAGTGTTGTGTACGCCAATTGCGGCGACTGGGTCGAACGGGCAAGCGCGCTCGTCGAGCAGGACGATGGAAAACTCGAACTGATCGATGTCGAGCGGCTTCTTGCTGACGCAGGATGGAAGCCGGACCCCAACGAGTTGCCCGAGGAACTTGGAAGCGACGAGGATCTTGCCATTGCCGCGTGAGACTGCAGAGGGCGTGTCCGTTGCACTCGTCAGCGCATCGATCGGTTCGGGTCATATGCGCGCGGCCGCGGCGGTCGGCGATGCGTTGACGGAGTGGGGTGCAAACGCCTCGCCCGTGATCGATGCGCTGCAAACATCGCCCGCATGGTTCCGCCGCGTCTACCGCGACGGCTATCTGCGCGCGATTCGTCTGGCTCCTCGACTCGTCGGCGCGCTCTACGACCTCTCGGATCGCAAGCGTCCACTCTCCAAGCCAGGTAAGGGTCCGATGGCACGCACCGAAGACTTCGTGCTGCGCGCGCTCGGCCGCCACCCTGCGGTGCAATCCGCGGATGCCATTGTTTCCACACATTTCCTCACATCAAGTGCTCTCGGGCGACTTCGGCTGCGCGGTCGTCTGCGTCCGCGCCTCATCACGGTCGTCACCGATGAACATCCGCACGCGATCTGGTTGAGCGCGGGCAGCGACCTCATCTGCGTCGCGAGCGAAGCGGCGCGCGCCGCGGCGATTGCCAACGGCATTTCGGCGCATCGACTGCTGGTGACGGGTATCCCCGTCGACCTGCGAGTCGCTCAGCTCATCGCGCAAGTGCGCGAATCGGACGCGCGTTCGACTCGCCAGGCACAAATCCTGATCTGCGGCGGTGGACATGGACTGGGTCCCATGGAAACGGTCGTGCGTGCACTCCTCGACGCTGGTGTGGACGCCACGCTCGCCATCGTGTGCGGGCACAACACGGAGCTCCAACAGCGGCTGAACGCACTCCGCCCCGCCTCTGGAGTTCGAACCACGCTGCGCGTGATGGGATTCACCGATCAGATGCCCGCACTGATGGCATCGTCCGACCTGATGATCGGAAAGCCCGGCGGCCTGACCGCTGCCGAAGCCCGTGCCGCAGGCCTTCCCCTTCTTGTCCTCGATCCGATCCCCGGTCAGGAAGAGCGCAACGCCCGCATTCTCATCGCCGCGGGCGCAGCGAGACCACTGCCCAACCCACGGCTGGCGGGCGAAGCGGTGCAGTGTCTGCTGTCCGATCCACCCGCACTCGCTGCGATGCGAGCGGCGGCCGAATCCGCCGCACGGCCGCATGCTGCGCATGAAATCGCGCGCGCAGTCCTTGCCCAAGCATCGCAGGTTGCAGTCAGATCACCGGATCATGCGATGGGAGATTGTGCGCAGGCGCAGTGTTGAGTTGCACCAACCGCTCCTGCTGAACGCGACGCGCCGAATCGGGATCGACGAAGTCGCTGTGGCATGAAGCCTTCGCCGCATCGGCATCGACCGCCTTGCGTGTCTTCGCCGCAAGCCGATGGATCTCCTCGGGGGGCAGGACGCCGCGTTTCGCAAGAATCTCCTGCTGCTCGGCGGTCAGCGCAGCGCTCCGAACCGGCTTCCCACGCTCGAAGCCCTCCGCCTTCCCGCTGGCGAACTCCTGGATCTCCTTGCTGATACGCACGCTGCACCAATCGTGTCCGCACATCGCACAGAAGTCCGTATCGACATCGAGATCCTCATCGTGATACGCGCGCGCGGTGTCGGGATCAAAGCTCAGCTCGAAGTGCTTCTCCCAGTTCAACGCCGCCCGCGCCTTCGTGAGTGCATCATCACGGTCGCGTGTCCCAGGAATGCCGAGTGCGACATCCGCCGCATGCGCCGCGATCTTGTAGGCGATGCAGCCCTGCTTGACATCATCCTTCTTGGGCAGACCAAGATGCTCCTTGGGAGTCACGTAGCACAGCATGCTCGCGCCGTGGTATCCGGCAGCCGTGGCGCCGATGCAGCTTGTGATGTGGTCGTACCCCGGAAAAATGTCCGTGACCAGTGGACCAAGGACATAGAAGGGCGCACCGTGACAGAGCGATCGCTGCAACTTCATGTTGAACTCGATCTGATCGAAGGGCACATGACCGGGGCCTTCCACCATCACTTGAACGCCCTTGCGCCACGCACGCTCCGTGAGCTCGGCGATCGTCGACAGTTCCGCCAACTGCGCTTGGTCGGTCGCGTCAGCAAGACCACCGGGGCGAAGCCCATCGCCGATGGAGAATGTCACATCCCAGCGCCGCATGACATCGCAGATGCGTTCCCAGCCTGTGTACATCAGGTTCTGCCGGTGGTGCACGAGCATCCATTTCGCCAGCAGACTTCCGCCGCGACTCACGATGCCGATGAGCCGATCGCGCACGAAAGGCAGGTGCTCGCGCAAGACCCCAGCGTGGATCGTGAAGTAGTCGACGCCTTGCCGCGCCTGATGCTCGAGGGTCTCGAGCACGACGCGCTCATCCAACTCCTCCAACTTCCGTCCGATGATCATCGAGTAGATCGGCACGGTTCCAATCGGAACGGTGCTGTGACGAATGATCGCATCGCGGCACGCATCGAGATCGCCACCCGTCGACAGATCCATCACCGTGTCGGCGCCCCACCGTTCCGCCCACTGAAGTTTCTCCACTTCTTCGTCCGTGCCACTGCTGATCGGGCTTGCGCCCATGTTGGCGTTGATCTTGGTGCGCGACGCTCGCCCAATCGCCATTGGATCGAGTCGATGACGAAGGTGCTCGATGTTCGCTGGAATCACCATTCGTCCCGCCGCGACCTCATCGCGCACTTGCTCAGGCGTGAGATGCGGTTCGCGTTCCGAAACCCGTCTCATCTGTTCCGTGATGGAGCCAATCCTTGCGTGCTCCAACTGCGTCACGACGGCGAATCCACTCGGCGGAACGCACCGCACGAAGGACCCGAGGTGCGGAAGCGAGTGTCCTGCACAGCCCGATGCGTGATCCTGTGCGGACTCCACCCGCCAGTCCTGCGGAAGGAAGTCCCACGCGGTGCGCTCACTCGGCGCAGGCATGCCAGGCGTATCCGGCGAACTGAATGCTCGTGGACCACCCACATCAGGAGCAAGGGCAAAGCTGCCGCGGTTCGTTCCCTCGCGCAGCGAGGATGGATTGAGCGCTCCATGCAGGTATGGCTCCGGCACATCGGATCGACCTGCCACTGGACTGACCACTTGATGAGCAGCGGACTTGTGAGCCCTCATGTGAAATCTCCAAAAACGCACTTGAAAACTTGTGCTGCCCACCACAGTAGGCGGCAACACTTCCTCTCACTGACGTGGTTCAACGAAGAGGTGGAAGGAGCGGCACGGACACGCTCACGCTTCCCTTCGTCGGTATGAACCGAATCAGGTTCGACGGGTACTTCTCAGCCTGCCACACGCGACAGACGCCCCGAGCGATCAAGTCTGAATATACCCTCTCCGCGGTCAGTGACCAGTAGGTGTCGACGCTCTCCTCGGAGGGCGTTCCTTGTGAGAGCGATGGATTCGCTTTCGGGGACAACCTTCGCTCAACAATTTGTACCTGAGCCCACGTGGTGGGCTGCTTCTCGTTGTCTCACATCGGCAGGAGCTTTCCATGTTTCGAACCGTGTTTCTTGGATGCTCAGAGGCGTCACGAACTGCAAGCGACCTCGATCGCAAGATCGCCGGCTGCTTGATGGAAGACGGACGAATGTCCGGCCGCGATATCGCACAGCGCATCGGCGTTTCAGAGGCAACAGTCAGTCGGCGCCTCGCCGCTCTCGAACATGAGAAACTCCTGGTCGTCCGCGGGTTCATCCAACCCGAGTCCATCGGATGTTCCAGCACTTCGATCGCACGATTTCGGGTGGACGGCGATGCCAGACAGTCCGCTTCTGCGCTTGCCAGCGTGCGTGGTTTCCACCGCGTTGCACAGATTGACGGCGGACAGGAAGTGACGGCGCTCCTCGTCGCGCCGAGCAAGGAATCCGCCCAGCGGAGCATCCACAACGCACTCGCCTCCATCGCCACGATTCGCCTCGAGCGAGTCAGCGAGATCCTCCGACTCGTTCCACCGGGCTGCGCGATCCCTGCGACGACTCCAACCCGCCACGCGCGGGTTCCGCGACAAGCGGACATCCAAACCAAAATCCTCGAAGCCGTTCAGCCCAACATGCGGCGGAGTCTCAACCAAGTCAGCGACGCCATCCAAGCGTCACCTTCGGCCACGCGATCCAACCTCGATGACCTGATCGCAACTGGCGTCATCACCAGTGTTGTCTTCACAAACCCTCACTTCATGGGAACGCCGATCTTCACGCAACTGCGCGTTCGGCTGCGCGATCGCTTCGGCGAAAGCCTGAAGGTGTTCCGCGACCTCCTCCCCGACGCATGGATCTTCGAGTGCCTCGATGGCGAGGGCCTCATCGCAGAGTGCGCCTTTGCCACAAGCGCTGCGGCCGAGCAAAAGTCCCTGGAGATCCAAGGGGCACTCGACGGTGCCGAAGTTTCGACGCACTTGCTTCTGGAGATCCACAGCGATCTTTTGGACTGGTGGTGCGACGCGCCGTGCAAGGCGACAGGCGTTTAGCATCGCGCGGATGGCGCCCGCGATCGCAATCGATGACATCGTCGCGGCTGCCACGCGGATCGCCCCATGGATCCGCCGTACGCCCGTGATGTCGTGCAGCCATCTCGACCATCTCGCGGGACGACCGCTGTTCTTCAAGTGCGAGAACTTCCAGCGCACGGGATCGTTCAAGTTTCGCGGAGCAAGCAATGCCGTACTCCAGCTGGATGAGGCTGCCGCGCGGCGGGGCGTCGTCACGCACTCGTCGGGAAATCATGCGCAAGCTCTCGCGAAGGCTGCCGCGCTGCGCGGCATCGCAGCGCATGTCGTGATGCCACGCGACTCCGCTGCCTCGAAGGCAGCCGCGGTCCGTGCCTTCGGCGGCAACATCATCTGGTGTGATCCCACGCTCGAAGCACGCACGACGACCGCCGCTGAGGTGCTGAAGCACACAGGCGGCACACTCATTCCGCCTTATGACCATCCTGCCGTCATTGCGGGTCAAGGCACCATAGCCCTTGAGATTCTCGAGCAGGCGGCAGACCTTGACGCATGGGTAGTCCCCATTGGCGGCGGCGGACTGATGTCAGGCATCGCCACCGCCCTGAAGGCGCGAGCACCGCGCGTGCGCATCATCGGTGCCGAGCCGAGCGCTGCTGCGGATGCCGCAGCTTCGAAGCAAGCCGATGCTCGTCAGCCCGCATTTGAACAGCCGACGATCGCAGATGGTCTCCGCACGGCGCTTGGCGATCTCACTTGGCCGATCATCCGCGAGTGCGTCGACGAAGTCGTGACCGTGACAGAGGATGAGATTCGGCGCGCACTGCATTTGGTCCTCGAACGAATGAAGATCGTGATCGAACCAAGTTCGGCCGTCGGCGTTGCAGCGGTGCTTGGTGCGCTCCGAAGTCGTCGGGAACTGCAGCGGGTTGGCGTCATCCTCTGCGGCGGGAACATCGATCTCGCACGATTGCCGGAACTGATCCGCAGCACAGGGGATACCGCACCGTGACCGAACCACGCGTCCCTCGCGGCAACTCCGACACTCCAGTCTGGCGTTCACCACACACGCTCGCGGTGCTCGTCGCGGCGCTCGGTTACTTCGTCGATGTCTACGACCTGATCCTGTTCAATGTCGTACGGTGGGACAGCCTTGCCGACCTCGGTCTCTCCCCCGAACGAGCGACCGCGACTGGAATCTGGCTCCTCGACCTCCAACTGATCGGCATGGTGCTCGGCGGCATCGCGTGGGGCATGCTCGGCGACCTGCGCGGTCGCGCCTCCGTGTTGTTCGGTTCCATCGTCCTCTACTCCACCGCGAATCTCTTGAACGCCGGCGTCGGCGCGCACAGCGGCCCGCTTGCGTTCATGGGTCACTTCGATGCAATCACGGCGTATGCGGTCCTTCGTTTCGTGGCAGGCATTGGCCTTGCTGGAGAACTCGGCGCTGGGGTCACGCTGGTCGCCGAACTTTCATCACGACATGGACGCGGACTTGCCATCGCGCTCATTGGTGCAGTGGGAGTTGTTGGAGCGGTCGTTGCCGGGGTCGTCGGCGAACTGGCGGGCTGGCGCATGGCGTATCTCATCGGCGGCGTCATGGGACTGGCGCTGCTTGGGCTGCGCTTCGGCGTCCTCGAAAGCGGAATGTTCCATTCACTCGAAAAGGCATCGCCACTGCAGTCACGAGGACTGCTGCCGCTGCTGCGGACGCCGCGACTGCTCTGTCGCGGGCTGCTCGTGGTGGTGGCTGGCTCCCCCATCTGGTTCACGCTCGCCGTGCCTGTGGCTCTTGCACCTCGCATCGCGCACGACTTGGGCATGAACCCACCTCCCCGACCAGGCGTGCTCGTCGCGCTCTACTACAGCGGTGCGGTCTTCGGTGATCTGGCCAGCGGGCTGCTCTCGCAGCGGATGCGCTCCCGCCGGAAGGCGATGGCGATCTTCATGGCGGGAACGGCGATCGGCACCGTGCTGATGCTCACCGTTGGCGCGCAGAGTGCGTGGTGGTACGGCGCCATGAGCATCATCACGGGATTCTGCAGCGCCTATTGGATCATCACCATCACGATGGCGAGCGAACTCTTCGGAACCAATGTGCGTGCAACCATCACCACGACCGTTCCCAATCTCATCCGCGTCTCCGCAGTCCCCGTCACGGCGGTTTTCATGCTGCTCACCGATCATGTGAGTGCCGTGTCGGCGACCGTGCTCACAGGCGCGTGCTGCTTCGCTGCCGCTGGCGCCGCGCTGTGGGCGCTGCCGGAGCCCTTTGGACGCGATCTGGATTTCCAAGAGCCTTAGGTGAGAAGACCGTTCGGCGATCAAGAGCCTTCCGCGATGACTCACCTCGCGGGCGCCGTGCGCTCTGCCATCAGCGCCTCGAGCCGCTCGAGCCTGCGGCGATGCTGTTCGCGCATCGGCTCGATCCGCGTCAGCGCGAGCACATGGCGACGAGCCGCGGGCAAGTCGCCAGCCTCCACCGCGCACGCCGCCGCGAGTTCGCGAGTGGGCGCGCTGAACGGATCGATGCGCGCCGCGCGTTCCGCCGCTTGAAGTGCCGCGCGCGGCTGCTTGCGAAGACGCTCGATGCGTGCGAGTTCAAGGGCAAACGAGGGATCCGCATCCTCGCGCGCATCGAGAAACGCCAGATGATCGCGCGCCTCATCCCAGCGCTCGGCATCCATCGCGACGGCCGCGAGCCGTCGTCGCGGCCATGGATCGAGCGGGCGCGCGAGCGCGTACCGACGCAAGAGCGCGAGAGCCGACTCGGGCAGTGCCCCATCCGCCTCGCGTACGGCACGACGCGCCGCGAGTTCCAGAAGATCAGGATGAAGCGGATGCTGCGAGAGCAACCGCGCGAGTTGCTCCGCGGAAACCGCCGCGCCGCCACTCTCGTCGCCCGCGACACCCTCTCCCTCCTGCGCGGACTTCAACACTTCCGTCAGAGGTGGCTTGGCGGCAAGCCCCCAGGACTCCACCTGCGCAGCGGCCCACGCCTTGAAGTCCTCCATGAACCGCTCGCGCGAAATGCCGAGCACGGCCACGAACGCATCCGCTTCGCGCTCGCCGCGCGCGGCTCGATCCAGCAACTGGGTGATCGTGGCCTGCCCGTACGCCTCGCGCATGAACTGCACCATCCAGTGTCCCTGCGCATACGCCTGCGAACGGTCGCTTGGCTTCTTCGGTCGAACGAACGCCCACTTGATTTCGTCCAGATCGAACAGCGCATCCTGCTGCAGTGCGCGAGCGAGCAACTCATAGGTCGGCCAATCGCGCTCGCGGCGTTCGGTGTCGACCGCCACAGCCTCCGTGAACCAGTGCGGGATGCGATTGGCAGTGCGGTCGAGCGTGACCGTGTGAACGAACTCATGTCGAAGCGTGTCCAGCCAGTCGAAGCGCCCGATGGATCCCCCCGTTCCGCCCTCCCTCGGTGGCTCGAGGGCGATGACGGGCCCCGTGCTCGCGGCGACGGTGTGAATCTGCGGCATGCCGGTGATGCGAACCCCAAAATGTCGGTGGTCCGGCATCAGTTCAATGGTCGTGCGTTCCTGCGGAACATGATCAAATCGCTTGGTCACTTCGGCATGCATCGCCTCCAACTGCGCCGGCATGTCCTCGGCAAGAACCTCATCGACGCCTGGCTTGCACCTCACGCGAAAGTGCGCGCTTTCATAGGTGCGCCAGCCCATCATCTCCTCGACGAGCATCTTGCTGAAACGAACCCGTTTGTCATACGGATCGAGCCGCTGCGCCTCGGTCAGTGCATCGAGTGCTTCGCGGTCGCGCCCCGCCTGCATCTCCAGGAGACCGAGCTCGTTGCGCGGAGCAGCCCATGTGGGTTCACGCCGCGCCGCTTCCGCGAGCACATCTGCTGCCTCGCGGTACTGCCGCGCCAACGAAAGGAATCGGCCCACCACCATCCAGGCGCTCCCGCTGCCAGACGCCAGCGCATCGGCCGATGCAAGCGCTGTGCGCATCGCATCGAAGTCGTAGGTCAGTGCCTTCGCCGCCGCCTCCAGCGCCAACCCATCCATCCACTGCGGTGCGGCAGTCCGTGCTGCAGCGAGCGCATCCAACGCCGCCGCAGCATCGAAGCGGCAACACGCAGACTCCGCACGAAGGCGAGCCGCACCGAGGCACGGCTGCGTTGCATCGACGGATGCCGCCGCATCGCACATGGCCGCCGCTGCACGCTCCGCACCATCAAAGTCAAAGCCCATCAGCGCGACATCACCGAGCACCGCCCATGCGGCGCTGCTCCGTGGATTCAGGGCAAGCGCCTCGCGCGCAGCACCCACCGCCTCTTCGGCGTTGTGCTTCTCCAGCAGGAAGTCCGCCTCCACGACACGCGCCCGCCAGTTGAGCCGATCGATGGTGCGAGCCTGCGCCAGCGCCTCCAAGATCGCCTCGCATGCATCGGTATCCGCACCCACCACGCGCGACAGCACGATCATGGCGCGCGCGACCGCCACCAGTTCCGCCGACCCGTCGCACTTGCCATCCGCAACATCGCGAACCGCTTCTTCCGCAGCCGAACGCGCCTCCTGCGCACGGCCGAGCCCCAGAAAACTCTCGGCGCGCTGCGCAGATGCGAGGCATCCCGGCAGATCCGTCAGCACCTCGATCGCCGTGCCATGCATCCCCTGATCCGCCAACGCCTCTGCGGCCAGCAGCGGCGGAACCCCCATCGGCACGATTCGAGAACGCACAACCGCACCTGGGATTCCTGCATCCACTGCCGCGCGAGCCCGCAGCGCTGCATCCGCAAGATCATCCTCGGTCCACTGACCGAACTCGACGCGCGCACGCGCACGTTCCGCGGCCGTTCGGGCAGGTGCATCGATCGCCATTCGCGCCGCCGGCGTCAGTTGCACCTCCTTGGGCACCGCCGACCCCTGCGCGGATGCGAAGTGCACGCGGCACATCAGCAGCGCCGCGACAAGAGCCGCGCAGCGGGCTGCACGAAGGGAACACATCCACTGCATCAGCACAAGCCTATCCCCGCGGCTCGCGCGGAAGCTGTGCAGGCGCTGCGTCCACTTCACGCGCAAGCGGCCGTTCATCCACGCGCCACCCCGTCATGTCGGGGAGCGTGATCACCTCCGCCTGCTTGGCATCGATACCGCCATCGATCACGCTCTCCCGCAGCAGAACGCGTTCGGTATCGCCGTTGGGCTTGATCACCTCGACGCCGCGCGGAGCGAGCGTGACGCCATCGAACACCAGCGTCACGCTGCGCATGCTGCGGTGCGCCTCGGTGCCCTCCCGCGGCACCAAGTGGAGCGTGCGAAGTCCACCCTCCGCGCTGCGCAGCGACTTGAAAAAGCCGTGTTCAGGGAGCGAAGCGACAGACGCAACAAACTCGCGTTCGACGGACGCGCGCGGCTGCCCCAGCGGCACGATGAACGGTCCCTCGCCGAGCCGCAGTGGATCGAACGACTCCCCCGCCCGCACCAGTTGTCGCTTGACCGCCTGCTTGCGAGCTGCATCGAGTTCGATGAGCCATCCATTTTCGAAGAGGAATCGCCGACCATCGACCGCTCCGCGCCCGGATGCATCGATGACCTCATCCACCATGATTCCGATCACTTTCTTCTTCCCCTCGCCGCCCGTCATCACGACGCGCGCACGGCGCACTTCGCGCTCCTCAGTCAGCGCATCGAACTGTTCCACAACCACCGATGCGCTGAAGTCGCGCATCGTTCGCCCGCGTGCCTCGAGTCGGTCGAGCAGCGCGCCGATCGATTCGCCGTTTTCCGAAGCGGCAGGCGTCGGCGCTGTCTGCGCCGACGCATCATCCCTCGCCACCACCTGTGCCGTACCACACGCGGCGCACAGCATGCCGACCAAGAATGCGAAGGCGATCATGCGATCGGTACCCGATCGACGATCTCGAGCCCGAATCCTTGCAGCCCAGGCAAACTCTTCTGATGATCGCTCAGCAGACGAATCTGCCGCACGCCAAGGTTCCTGAGAATCTGCCCGCCAATCCCGAACTCGCGCTGAGCCATCGGATGCGATTTCGCGCCCACTCCATTCGCACCAACCAAGTTCGGCAGATTCACATCAGCCTCTCCCGTGCCGCCGCGCACCTGATGAATCAACTGAAACAGGTCCGTGCCCTCGGAGGAAGTACGCAGGTACACGAGTGCCCCCTTCCCCGCCTTCCGAATCGCACGCAGCGAGGCACGCAGCGTGTCCTGTCCGCACCGATCCGCGCCCGCGCCATGCACGCTGAAAATGTCGCTCAAGACATCACGGCGGTGCATGCGAACGAGGACAGGTTCCGCATGCTCCACGGGCACTCCGTCCGTGCCGCACGCTCCAACGCCACCGAGACACAGCGCCAGATGCGGCTGCGGATCGAGCGCACTGTGCCAGGCGAACAACTGAAAGACACCCTCTGGCGTCTCGACGGGCGTGCCAACCACGGGCGCCAGTCGCTGCACCAGCGTCTCGCGCTTGAGCCGATGCTCGATGACCTGCTCGACCGAACAGATGCGAAACCCATGCTCCCGTGCCATCGCACGCAAATCGTCCATCCGCGCCATCTCACCATCCGCGCGCACCACCTCGATGATGCATGCAGCTGGCACGAGCCCCGCAAGACGGCAGAGATCCACGGAACCCTCCGTCTGTCCTGTCCGCACGAGCACACCGCCATCGCGCGCGCGCAGCGGATTGATGTGCCCGGGACGAACCAAGTCGTCGGCGCGCGTATCGCCTGCGGCGATCAGACCAATCGTGGTCGCACGGTCCCTCGCGCTGATGCCGGTTCCAACCCCATGCCGCGGATGCCCATCCACCGAAACCGTGAACGCAGTACCGCGCACGCTCGAGTTCGATCCGACTTGCGGATGCAGATCGAGGCGATCGCAGATCGACCCATCCAGCGCGACGCACAGGTAACCCCCAGCAAGCCGCGTCAGCGTATTGACCATTTCAGGCGTGACATGCTCGGCCGCACACACCAGATCCCCCTCATTCTCGCGGTGCTCGTCATCCACCAGAATCACGATGCGACCCGCTCGAAGGTCATCCAGAATCGCGGGGATGGGAGCAAAGTCCGCCATGGGGGAACGGGACACTTTATCCTCCCCCGATGCCCTCGACTGCGACCCGCACCCACCGTTCACCGTCAGCGAACGTTGCGCCTGCGCAGCGCGTGCGAGTGGTCCGCGAGGTGCGACTGCTCGAAGTCACGAGCCTGCCGACTGCCGCGGGGCACGAGGAGCGGGTGATGGCGTGGATCGACGGATGGCTCGATCCCATGCGCAAGAGGCTCGATGTGCGCCGGGACGACGCGGGGAACTATCTCATCCAGCGCAAGGATCGCGAACGAGGCGCACAGCCCCTGCTCGTGACAGCGCATCTCGATCATCCTGCATTCATCCTGACGCGCCTCCGCGGCAACACCGCCGAACTGGAGTTCCGCGGCGGCGTGAACGATCCATACTTCGTCGGCACGCCCATTGAAATCCTGGATTTCGTGGGTCGCATCACGCCTGCCACGATCACCCGACTCGATGCGGGAGCGAAGCCCTTCAAGCGAGTGACGGCGAGACTCCACACTCGCCCGCACGGAGCGCCGTCGACGGGAGATATCGCTCGCTGGCTCCTGCCTGCACCGCGTCTCGTGAGCCGCGCCGTCGGCGCACCTTCCGCAGAGGGAACGCCGCGCGTCGTGCGCGTGATCGAAACACATGCCTGCGACGATCTCGCAGCCGTGGCAGCCGCGTGCTGCGCATTCGATGCGCTTCTGCGCGCTCCATGGGCGCGGAACATCGGACTGCTCTTCACCGTCGCCGAGGAGGTCGGCTTCATCGGCGCCATCCACGCGGCGCGCGGAACGCTGATTCCTCGCGGGGCACGACTGCTGTGCCTCGAAAACTCCCGCAGCTTTCCACAGGATTCACCCATCGGCAACGGTGCCATCCTGCGCGTCGGTGACCGCCTGAGCGTCTTCGACTCGGAATTCACGAACGCACTCTCGCGCGCGTTCACCATGCACGGCAAGCGCAACGCTTCATTCCGATGGCAGCGCAAGCTCATGGCTGGCGGTGCGTGCGAGGCGACTGCCTTCGCCGCGCATGGATTCGAATCCACGTGTCTCTGCCTGCCGCTTGGCAACTATCACAATATGTCCGACATCGACGGCGTGATCGCGGGCGCGCGTCCCGCCCGCATCGCACCTGAGTTCGTGTCGCTCGACGATTGGCACTCGCTGATCGACATGCTGCTGATCGCGGCGCGTTGGCACGCACGCGGCGGCGCGTCCGGCAAGCCCCCGCGAGCAGATGCCCCGCATCCGGACCATGCACTCATGAACCGGATCTATCGCAAGGCGTCGCACGTGCTCGGTGGCTGACGACATGTCTGCGCCAACGACCCCATCTCCTCGCCCGGACCCGCGCGCAGCGACGGCGTTGCATGCGAAGCTGGATGCGGCACTTCGCAACGCGATCATCCGTGCGCTCGGCGATACGGGCGCATCGGCGGATCCAACCCTGAAGCCAGCAACACAGGCGCGTTTCGGCGACTTCCAAGCAAACTTCGCCATGGGGCTCGCCAAGTCGCTCGGCCGAAATCCGCGCGAGTTGGCCGAGCAGATCCTGTCCGCGGGCGCCTCCCTGCTCGATCCACTTTGCGAGAAGCTGGAGGTGGCAGGCCCCGGTTTCGTGAACATCACGCTTCGCGGTTCCATCATCGCCGACGCGCTGCACGAAATGGACACCCCAGCGCTCGGCGTGCCGGCGCCGGGACGCGGGCGGTGCGTTGCCGTCGATCTGTGTGGCGTCAATGTGGCGAAGCAGTTGCATGTTGGTCATCTGCGCGCTTCGATCATCGGCGACTCGATGGCGCGGCTCCACGAGCGACTCGGCTGGACCGTGTTCCGACAGAACCACCTCGGCGACTGGGGGCTCCCCATCGCGATGACGCTCGCGTCGCTCGAGCGGGCCGGCGCCAACCTCTCGCGCCTCACGCTCGATGACCTCAATCACGCCTATCGACGAGCGCAAGCCGAGGGACGGGACGATGAGGCGGGGCTCGCGGCTGCGCGCGAAACCCAGGCGGGCCCACACCGCATCGCGGAACTCGAAGCCCAACACGCGGGTGCGTCCGCACTGCTGACGCAGACGCACGAGACGCTGCGCCGCCTGCAGGGCGGCGACCCATCCACCGTTGCGGCGTGGAAGAGCCTGATCGCCGTCACCATGCGCGAGGTCTTCGAGACGGCCGCGACGCTCGGGGTGATCCTCGATGACACCCACAGCCGGGGCGAGAGCTTCTTCCGCGACCAACTCGCTCCCACGGTCGATGCGTTCGTGCAGGCCGGGCTCGCCGAGCGCGATCAAGGCGCGCTCATCGTCCGCTTTCGGGATCGTGAACGCCCGCTGCTGATCCAGAAGTCCGACGGCACCAGCCTGTACGCCACCACGGACCTCGCTGCCGCGCGCTATCGCATCGCGCAGCTCGGCGCCGAGCGCGTCATCTACTGTGTCGACGCAAGGCAACGCGATCACTTCCGCGATGTCTTCGATGCCATTCACGCCATCGGTTGGGACCGCCTCCCGCATGGCGGTACCGCCCAGTTGATCCATGTTCCATTCGGTGCGGTTCTTGGTGCCGACAAGCGTCCGCTCAAGACACGCAGCGGCGAGAACTTCACGCTGAAGGCGCTGCTCGATGAAGCCGTCGCCCGCGGTCGGCGCGAAGTGCACGCTCGAGCGCAGCAGCCCGATGCACCCACGGCCGGGCTGCCGCACGCGGAACTCGACGCCATCGGCCAGGCGGTCGGCATCGCCGCGATCAAGTACGCGGATCTGTCGGGCGATGTCAGCCGCGACTATGTGTTCGACCTCGACCGCATGGTCTCCTTCGAAGGAGACACGGGCCCATACGCGCAGTACGCCCACGCGCGCATCGCAGGCATCCTCGCCAAAGCGGGTGGCCCGTCCACCGCCGCCCCCCTGCAGGTCAGCACTGCGGAAGAACGCGCGCTCGCGCTCATGCTTCTCCGTTACGCCTCGACCGTGCAGGACGCAGCAGAACAGTGCGCCCCCAATCGTCTTGCGGCGTTCATCTTTGAACTGGCGAATGCGTTCAACGCCTTCTACCAGTCCTGCCCCGTGATCAAGGAAGCCGACCCGTCGCTGCGTGCGTCCCGACTGCGACTGTGCGATCTCACGCGGCGCGTCATCGCCGACGCACTCTCGCTGCTCGGCATCACGGCGCCCGCGCGCATGTAAACGATGCCCCACCGCTTCTCAAACCTCTGCCTCGTCCGACATCCGCTCATCGCCCACAAGCTGTCGTTCATTCGCGAACGCCACACCACGACGCGCGACTTCAGGCGTCTGCTCTCGGAGATCGCGGCGTTGATGACCTACGAAGTCTTCCGCGAATTCGCCACGACTCCATGCGAAGTGGAAACGCCGCTGGAACGCGCTGCCGCGGAGCGCATCACCACACCGATCACCATCGTTCCCGTCCTCCGCGCGGGGCTCGGCATGACGCGCGGCGTGCTCGATCTCGTTCCTGAAGCGCGCGTGGGCCACATCGGCATTCGCCGCGACGAGTCGACAGCGATGCCGATCGGCTACTACACGAAACTGCCCTCCGATGTGTCGTGCGGACCCGTGATCCTCGTCGATCCCATGCTCGCCACGGGCGGCTCCAGTTCGCACGCGCTCTCCATCCTGCGGGGGGCGGGATGCACCGATCTCCGCCTGATCTGCCTCGTGGCGTCCCCCGAAGGCGTGGGCAGGCTGCTCGCCGACCATCCGACCGTTCGCATCTATACCGCGGCACTCGACCGCGAACTCGATGCGAACAAGTACATCCGTCCCGGATTGGGCGATGCGGGCGACCGCACCTACGGCACCGCCTGAGATTCGGCGCGTTCAGGCAGCGCCGCCATCACGCTGCCACGGCACATCCGGCACGCCCCGCACTGCGTTGGCGCGCCGCGCCATCGCGAACAGCAGATCACCGATGCGATTGAGGTAGCGAATCGGCTCACCGCCGATCGGCTCATCGCCATGCAGCGACACCAGCAGCCGCTCGGCCCGCCTGCACACCGTTCGCGCAACATGCAGACGCGACGCAAGTTCACTGCCGCCGGGCAGGATGAATGTCCGGATCGCCGTGTTCGCACCATCCACCTCATCGATGAAACGCTCCGATTCCTCGATGTGGCGATCACCGATTCGCTGCACACGCGCCTCGGTCGGCGCGCCCGCGGGTGTGGCAAGGTCCGCGCCGAGATCGAACAGCCGCGACTGCAACTGCGCGAGAATCTCATGCATGCGTCCCTCCTCGGGATTGTCCGGCAGGCACGCCGCGGCAGCCAGCCCGAGCCATGAGTTCAATTCGTCGACCGTGCCGTACGCTTCGATGCGCGGATGATGCTTCATCACGCGTCCACCGCCGTAGAGGCCCGTGGTTCCATCATCACCCGTCCGCGTATACAGATTCATGATCCACCTCCCGCATCCGCGGGATGCGGTCCATCGACCACATCCTCAGGATGCATGACGAACTGCGGCTGCAGCAACTCCGTACCGCTTCCCTGCGCGCAGCTCACGATGAACCCGCTGCGCAGTGCGCCCGCAGACCACTCTCCAGTTCGACTGAGCGCTATCAGCGCTACCTGCTGATGCGTCTGCGGGCGAAATCGCCGCTCAATGCGCGTGAGTACCTCGTGCACTGCCTCGCCCGGCGTCGCACCGCGGCGCATGCACTCCACCGCCAGAAAAGTTCCGTTCACGCCCATCACCATCTCGCCGGTTCCAGTGGCCACTGCACCACCTGCCTCTGGATCGACATACAACCCATGACCAATGATGGGCGAATCGCCGACCCGACCAGCCAACTTGAACGGCAATCCGCTCGTCGAGCACGCACCGGCAAGCGAACCAGCTCGGTCGATGGCAAGCACACCGATCGTGTCGTGAGGCGTCTCTCGCTCTGTCGCATGTCGGAAGCCCGCGGGCGCGTGTGCCGCGCTCGCCGGGGTCGCGAACAACTGTCCAGTCGTCGGCCCCGCATCCATGGGTCGCCCGATCGGCTCGCCGACGCGCCAGCGCTGCCACGCCTGCGCCGCAGCGGGAGACAGAAGATCGGTGGATGGCATGTCCATTGCGTCGGCGAAAGCATCGGCGCCTTCACCCGCGAGCATCACATGCGAGGTGCGTTCCATCACCCTCCGCGCGAGATCGGTCACGAAGAGATGACGACTCACCGCGCAGACAGATCCGCACCGCTCAGGCGCAACCATGACCGCCGCATCGAGCGTCACCCTGCCCGTGGCATCCGGAAGTCCGCCAAATCCCACCGAATCAACCGAGGGGTCCGCCTCTGCCTCGCGCGCAACACCGCAGACGACCTCAAGCGCACTGCTGCCCGAAAGCAAGTCAGGGAAGGCCTTCCGGCAGCCCCGTGCCGAGAAGCTCCAAGTCGCAACAATGAGCGGCGGCGGGTGATCAGGCACGCGTGGTTCCTTCGCACTTTGCATTTGCAGCATCGGATGGGACGCCTGCCATTTTTGCCACGAAGAAGCATACCTTGATCGCAGTGCCCGTATCATTCATCGTTCTCTCGTTTGTCTCCGCATTCTTCTTTGAAGGATCATGAACCCATGAAGACCTCTGCAATCCGCCGCGCCTTCACGATCATTGAACTGCTCGTGGTGGTTTCGATCATCTCGCTGCTGTTGGCCATCTTGGTGCCTGCCCTCGGTCGCGCTCGCGATGCGGCACTCATCACGCAGTCCATCGGCAACCTCAACACCATGAAGGCTGCCAATATGACCTACGCGGCGGATTGGTCAGATCGCCACTTCACTGCCATGCCCGATGATGCGGGATTGGTCGGCGGGGTCTGCGCGTCTTATGTGGCGCAGGTGGCATGCCCATCGCAGCAACTGCTCGGGTTCGACAACGACGGCGGCCTTTGGGGCTACTGGATTGCGGGTGCGCTTTGCCCCCAGGGTGTCGGGCAGTGCGGCAACTGGGCAGTCCTCCAACCATTCACCTTTGCGGCACCGGGCAGCGGTGGTACTGGCACAACCGGAACCAACCCCTACACGAATTGCTTCGGTGCATACCAAATGCCGAACACGAAAGCCTTCAATCCTTATGTGAACAACCGCTTCTACGACAAGAGTTACTACGCGCCGAAGGACACGGTTGGCACCTCCGCCTGCGAGTTCGGCTTCGAGAACGAGGGCGAGTACACGCCGAATCCCCAGAACAATCAATTCCTTACTTTCCCGACGTACATCTGGAGCCCCGTCAACATGATGGCCCCTGGCGTGTTCAGCAACAAGCAGGTGAACTCGGCTCAGTGGGGTCGCCCCAATCAAGCCGGACCAGGTGGTTTCAAGGCTCCATCCTTTGGCCTTGCGAACAACCCTGAACTGAAGGTCCTGATGATGGAAAAGCTGTGGCTGCAGAACCGTGGCAAGGCACCAGGCCTCAACGGCAACTTCGCAACTCCACGATCCTGGCTTTTCAATGAGGCGTACAACTCGGCGCCCGCAGTCCTTTTCATCGATGGGCACACCCAAGTGTGCGCGATGAACACGGCAGTGAACGATGACACCCGCACAGCGACCCAGAACGCCGCAGACAGTTCCATCGCTCAGCAGGCACGAGGTCTGTGGCACAAGGGCACGCCCTGCGGCCAAGGCGGGTGGTTCACCGCAGGCGCTGGCTTTGACCCGCTGATTGACATGCGTCCAACCAGCTTCGGCATGCTGACCGTCGATGGCATCATCGGTCGCGATATCCTCAAGGCAGGCAACTAACAGTTTCATCTGCTGAATCTGCCAGAATCCAAGGCGCCGCGCAGCAATGCGCGGCGCTTTCATTTTCGGGTTTAGACTCCCATCCCTGATGAGCCTGAACAATCAACCGCTGATCCCTGCGCCCGACGCCCCCGAGCGAGAACGGCAACCGTCAGGCCTATTCCTGCTGTTCTTTGTGGAAATGTGGGAGCGCTTCTCGTTCTACGGGATGCGTGCGCTGCTGACCTTCTACCTCATCAAGGGATTTCTGCAGGCACGCGATGACGCCGCCTATGCGATTTATGGAGCGTATGGCGCGCTCGTCTATGCGACTCCATACCTCGGCGGCATCTTTGCCGATCGGTTCATCGGCGCACGATTGGCCGTGATTTGGGGCGGGCTCCTGATGGCTGCAGGGCATCTGCTGATGTCCATTGAAGCGGAGTGGGCACTCTTTGGCGCGCTTGCACTGCTCATTTGTGGGAACGGATTCTTCAAGCCCAACATCTCCACCATGGTCGGACGCCTGTACGGCGCACGAAGCTCGGCCCGAGACGCAGGCTTCACCATCTTCTACATGGGCATCAATCTCGGTGCTGCACTTGCGCCGCTTGTCTGTGGATACATCGGCGAAACATATGGCTGGCACTATGGGTTTGGGCTCGCCACGATCGGAATGCTCGTCGGACTTGGCACCTTCCTCGCGCCGCGAGGCGTTGCGCGAGCCCTCATTCTGCTCACCTCTCTGGCGATCGTGTTCACGATGTTCTGGGGGTCGCAGGGCGATACCGTGCAGACGCTCCTCAATCTCCCCATCGCCCTCGCACTGCTTGGCGCAGGCTTCGTCAGTTTCACAAGGCTCCGCAGCGGCAGCATCCCCGCGGACATTGGCTGCCCCCGAACGGCGGATGGCGCCCCAAGCACGCCACGGCACTTCGGTCGCATCATCATTGGAACGCTGCTCGCGGTGCCGCTCTTTGCCTGGCTTGTCGCATCGCAAGTCGACGGGTTCACCATCGCAGGCGCCACCATCAACGCTGGCTCCGCGGCCGAACCGTTCGTCATTCGCCCTGCCACTTGGCTGCTGAACATCGTGGGAGTCGTCGCATTCGGATCGATCATCGCCGTCGCGATCAAGTCGCCTCGAATCGAACGCGACCGACTGCTCGTGATCGTCGTGCTGTGCTTCTTCTCGATGCTGTTCTGGGCATTCTTCGAGCAGGGCGGATCGAGCGTCAACAACTTCACGGACCGCAACATCGACCGTGTCGCATCTGGAACGAACGTGGTGGAGGGAAGCACCTACTCCGATGTCGCCATCACGCAGGAGTTCCTGGGCGTGGAGGTCGCCGGTCGCACCTGGACGCTCCGCGACATTGAAGTTGCCCAGCGCACCGAAAAGCAGCCCCCGGAACGCGCTGGCTGGACGATCCTGGACTTCGTTGCGACCAAGCAGGATGTCGATGCGGGGATTCAAGTGGACGGGCAACCCGTGGTCGAGGGGACCAAGTACACGGTGGCGATGTCGTGGCGCGAGTTCCTGCAGTCGCCCACGCTCCCGACGGCACGACAATCCCTGAAGGACAGCCTTCCGCAACTGCCCGATGCGGAACGCACCGCGGCGGGACGAGTCACATTCATCGCTGAGAGCGGTGATGTGCAGCAGGGATTGGTCGTCGGTGGGAACGAGATCAAGGCGAGCGTGTTCCAAGCCGTGAATCCGACCTTCATATTGCTGCTCGGCCCTGTTTTCAGTTGGCTTTGGCTGTGGATGGGGCGTCGCGATCCTTCTCCCGCCGTGAAGTTCGCGCTTGGCCTCTTCCAACTGGGGCTTGGTTTCGCGTGCTTCTGGATGGGAGCGCGCTTTGCCGATGCCAATGGCATGGTGCAGATGGAGTGGCTGCTGCTTGGGCTGCTGCTGCAGACGACCGGCGAACTCTGCCTTTCGCCCGTAGGGCTTTCATTGGTCACGAAGATCTCGCCCATGCGGATGGTCTCCACGATCATGGGCGCATGGTTCCTGGCAACTTCCTTCAGTCACATGCTCGCGGCATGGATTGCCAAACTCACGGGCATCGAGACAGGCGAGGGCGGCTCCGTTCCCCCGCCGACCGAAACACTGCATGTCTATGGTGATGTGTTTGGGCTTGTGGCGCTCTCCGCGTGCGGAGCGGCGGTGATACTGCTTGTCATCTCGCCATGGCTTCGAACGCGCATGCACCTCGATGCCGACGCGTCGGCAGTTCAGGCAGGGTGATTCACTCAGGGCGGTCGCGGCGACAACAGAAAAGGCCCCGTCCCACAACCGTGGGACAGGGCCTGATTCGCCCGCAACGAGAAGAGACGCCTTCGTGCGCGGGCGGTTGAGCTGGCTTTCAGCTCCCCTGCGAAAAGCAACGATCAGTAATCCATGTCCTCGTCGCCGCCCGCGGGGGCCTTCGCCTTCTTCTCCTTGATATCGGTGATGGCGCAGTCGGTTGTCAGCAGCAATCCCGCGATGCTCGCGGCATTCTGCAGTGCGACTCGCTCCACCTTGGTCGGCACGATCACGCCGGCCTTCACGAGGTCCTGGTAGACGCCGGTCGAAGCGTTGAATCCGAAGTTGGCATCATCGGACTCCTCGACCTTCTGTGCCACGATCGATCCATCCAGACCACAGTTGGTTGCGATCTGCTTGATAGGCGCCGGCAACGCACGAAGCACGATGTCCACGCCCACGGTCTCGTCGCCCGTCAGGGTCTTCTTGACCTTCTCGAGCGCCTTCCGTGTGCGAAGCACCGCAACGCCGCCGCCGGGGAGGATGCCCTCCTCGACGGCCGCGCGACA
>SXGR01084243.1_pt1 | contig 37089 bp, 24 predicted proteins | sample 3174711 | NCBI WGS metagenome assembly SXGR01 (sample SAMN11356860, study PRJNA531348) | freshwater metagenome | isolation source: freshwater sample F1-60 | place: China: Fuxian Lake, Yuxi | collected 2017-12-25
CCGGCTGCGGCAAGAGCACGCTGCTGAACCTCCTGTCGGGCGTCGATCGGGCCGACGAGGGCGAAGTGCGCGTGGCGGGGCTGGAGCTGCGCGACGCTGGCGACGCCCAACTGGTGGACCTGCGCCGGCGCGTCGTCGGCATCGTGTTCCAGTCGTTCCATCTCGTGCCGCACCTGACCGTCGCGGAGAACGTGGCCCTGCCGCTGGCCTTGGCCGGACGCTCGGATCCTGCGCGGGTGCGCGCGCTCCTGGAGGCCGTGGGCCTCGGGCAGCGCGCTTCGCACTACCCAGGCGAGCTCTCGGGCGGCGAGCAACAGCGCACCGCGGTGGCGCGCGCCGTGGTCCACAAGCCGGCCATCGTGCTGGCCGACGAACCCACGGGCAACCTCGACTCGGCCGCCGGCGCGGCGGTGCTCCAACTGCTCGACCAACTGCGCCGCGAGAGCGGCTCGGCGCTGCTGCTCGTGACGCACGACGCGGCCCTCGCCGCGCGCGCCGATCGCGTGGTGCGCCTGAAGGACGGCCGCGTCGCGCAACCATCCTCCGGCGTGGCCACGGCGACTTGAGGCACGCGCGCCCATGATCGGCTCGATGGTCTTCCAAGCGCTGTTCCTGCGGCCGCTGCGCCGTGGCCCGTGGCGCTTCCTCTCGACGGTCGTGGGAGTCGCCGCCGGCGTGGCGGCCGTGGTGTCGACCTTGGCCGCCTCGCGCGCGGCGCTGGCGAGCCTCGTCGAGGGCGTGGCCGAGGTGTCCGGCGTCGCCGCATGGGAACTGTCGATGCCCGGCGGCATGTCGGTCGACGAGGCCGCGCGCCAAGCCTCCACTGCGCCCCTCGCCGTCGTCGCGCCAGTGGTCGAGGAACTGGTCGTGCTCGAAGGCCTCGACGACGCCGTGCGCCTGCTGGGGGTCGATCCGCTGGTCGACCGCCATGTGCGCGCTCTGCGCGTCGAGGGGGACGACGAGGCGCGACGTCAAGAATACTGGACAGCCTTCCAAGGCCTGCTCGCGGCCGACGGCGTGTGCTTGTCCGAGCCGCTGGCGCGGCGCCTGGGCCTCGAGGCGGGCGACCCAGTCTCGCTCGTGCTGCGCTCGCGTCGCCACGAGACGCGCCTCTTGGCCACCTTTCCCGTGCCGGCGCAGGCCAGCGCCCTGGAACGCGTGGTCGTGGCGGACATCGCGCTCGTGCAAGCGTGGCGCGGCGACGGCCGCATCGACCGGCTCGAATTCGTGCCGCGTCCGGGGGTCGAGCCCGAGGCGCTGCGCGCGCGCATCGAGTCGCTGGCGCCGACGGGCGCGGTGGTGCGCCGACCCGCCGAACGCGCCGCGCGCACCTCCGGCATGGTGCGCAGCCTCGAGTTCAACCTGACCAGCCTCTCGGGGATCTCGCTCCTCGTCGGCGCGGTGCTGGTGGCCACCACGCTCGCCACGTCGGTGGTGCAGCGCAAGGCGACCATCGCGCTGCTGTTGTCGTTGGGCGCCTCGCGCCGCCAACTGGCGGGCGCATTGCTTTCCGAGGCGGCGCTGCTCGGCGCCCTCGGCGGTCTGCTGGGCACGCTGGCTGGAGCGCAGCTGGCACGACTGTTCCTGCCCGCCATGCGCCAGACCTACGCCACGGTGGTGCCCGGCGCGCCGCAGACCGAGATCGCGCTGCATTGGACCGATGGCGCGATCGGCGCCGCGCTGGGCATGGGAGCGGCGTTCCTCGCCGCCATCCTCCCCCTGCTCGAGATCCTGCGCGTGCCACCCATCCAAGCGCTGCGCGCCGAGCGCCCCGCGTTCCTCTCCTCGCGCGGCCTGCGTCTCTCGATCGGACTCGCCGCGGGCTTTTGGTTCGCCGCCATCGAGTTGATGCGCCTGCCCGCATGGCGCGGCCTGCCGCTGTGGGCGTTGGCCTCGACCTTGTGCGTGTTGGGCGTGATGTTCGCCCTGCAAGGCCCGCTGGTCGACGGCCTCGGACGCCTCGGTCGTCGCGTAGCTTGGCTGCCACCACTGCGTCTAGCCCTGGCCTCGCTGTCCGCTGGGCGCCGCCGCGCGGCTTGGGCAGCGGGGGCGGTGGGCGTCGCCACGAGCCTGTCCATCTCGATCGCCGTGATGGTCTCGAGCTTCCGGCAAAGCGTGGTCGCGTGGACCGACGAGAGCCTCAAGGCGGATCTCTCCGTGCGGCCAGCGCTCGTCGCCACCGGAGTGCCGCTGGGCGGACTCGATGTCGAGGTCGAGCGTCTGACGGTGGAAACCTGCGGCCGCGACGCGGTGCTCCCCTACCACGTGGCCGAGGCCGCGTTGGGCGATCGGCCGATCGTGCTGGCGGGAGCCGACTTCCGCTTGGGAGCGCAGCGCGGTCCGCTGCAACTGGTCGACGACGGACGCGACGAGCGTGCCGTGCTGGCGCAGGCGCATGAACGCGGCGAGGTGCTGGTGAACGAGGCCTTGCACGCCCATTCCGGACTCGGGACCGGGGACATGCTGCATGTGCAGGTGCGCGGCAGGAACATCGCGCGCCGGATCGCCGGCGTGGTGCGCGACTACGGCGACAGTCGCGGCACGGTCACCATGGACCTGCCCGACTTCCTCGCCGCGCATCCCGGGCACGCGCCGCAACAACTGGCGATCGTCCTCGCCGATCCGGCGCAAGCGCAGGCGACGCAGGCGGAACTCCAACGCAAGCTCGCGGCGACGCACAAGGTCGATGTGCTGCTGGTGCGCGACCTGCGCGCGCAGGTGCTCGAGGTGTTCGAGCGCACCTTCGCCATCACGGGGGCGCTGCAAGCGGTGTCGGCGCTGGTGGCGCTGGTGGCTGTGCTGGTCGTGCTGCATGCGCTCGTCTCCGAGCGCAAGAAGGACCTCGCGCTGCTCTCCGCGCTCGGCGCGTCGCGCCTCCAGATCGTCGGTGGCGTGTGCATGCAGGCCGCGCTGCTGGGACTGCTCGGCGCGGGAGCCGGCGCGGTGGCGGGCCTCGTGATCGGACTCGTGCTCGTGGATGTGGTCAACCTGCAGTCCTTCGGCTGGACGCTCGAACTCGTCCAGCCGTGGTGGCAAGTGGCCTCCACCATGCTGCTGGTCGCGTTGGCTTGCGTGGTGGCGGCGTTGCCGCCTGCGCGGGCGGCCACGGCGGGACGCGAGCGGTTGGTGCTCGCCGAGGAGTGACGACGACATGCACGAGCGATTCCACGCCCACCTTTCCGTCGCGCTGGCGGCCCTCGTCGCGCTGGCGTTCGCCGCCGTCGGCGTGCATCCAGCACCCCCGCAGGCGCAAGCCCGCGACGAAGCCGACTGGGCCCGCATCCAAGCGCCCGTCGCGCTTTCACTGCCGCGCGACCATGGTTCGCATCCAAAGGTGCGCACCGAGTGGTGGTACCTGACCGGACTCGTGCGCGACGAAGATGGCCGTCGGCACGGCCTCCAGGCCACGATCTTCCGCCAAGGCCTCGATCCGCGCCCCGCCGCTCCCGGCGACGAGTCCTTGCGGGCTCGCCAAGCCTGGGCGGCGCACGTGGCATGGCTGGATGTCGCCGAAGGCAAGCTGCGCCATGTCGAGCGCGTGCGGCGCGAGGGACTGGACTTGGCGCGCGGCTCGACCAGCATGCTCGACGCGAAGGTCGACGACGTGTCGTTGACGATGGATGAAGGCGGCGCGATCCACGTCAAGGCCGGAGCTCGCGAGGAAGGCTACGAGCTCGTGCTCGTCTGCTCGCCGACGCGACCATGGACGCGACACGGCGGCGACGGCACCTCGAAGAAGGGTCCGGAACCAGGCAACGCGTCGATGTACTTGAGCGCCACGCGCCTCGCCACCACGGGCGTGCTGCGCCGCCTGCGACCCGACGGATCGTGGAGCGAGACGAAGCTCTCGGGCGAGTGCTGGTTCGACCACGAGTGGGGTTCCTCCCAACTGGGCGAAGGCGTCGTGGGCTGGGATTGGCTCGGGCTGCGGCTGGCCGATGGACGCGACCTGATGCTCTATCGCCTGCGAACCAAGGATGGCGGAGTCCTGGCGCAGTCCTCCGGCACGCTGGTCCATCCCGATGGCCGCCTGGTGCACTTGTCGCGCGGCGACTTCGCCATCGAGGAGCTGGAGCATTGGACCAGTCCACGCACGAAGGGACGCTGGCCCGTGCGCTTGTCGATCAGCGTGCCGGCGCACGCGGTCGCCATGGAGGCCACCGCCTTGGCGCCGGACTGCGAACTCGACGGCCGCGCATCGACTGGCACCATCTACTGGGAAGGCCCCGTGGTGCTGCAGGGCGGGGTGCAAGGCGAGGGCTACCTCGAGGTCACCGGCCGGGCGGGCAGTCTGGAAGCGCGCTTCTAGGCGCGCCGCGGCCCTGCGCCGCATCGGAAGCCGCGTCGCGAGCGTAGGGAGCCCGTATGCAAGGCAGCTCACATCTGATCCTGGGCGCCAGCGGCGGCATCGGCTCGGCCCTGGCCCGCGAACTGGCTGCTCAGGGCGCGCGACTCATGCTCGGCGCGCGCCGCCGCGCTCCACTGCAGGAGCTGCAGGCGAGCCTGCCGGAGGGCTGCACCGCCACCTGCGAAGTCGATGCCACCTCCTTCGCCTCGGTTGATTCCGCCTGTCAAGCTGCCTTGACAACCTGGGGACGCCTCGACGGCATCGCGTGCTGCGTGGGATCCATCCTGCTCAAGCCGGCCCACCTGACCAGCGAGGCCGATTGGGCCGCCACCTTGGCCCAGAACGCCACGACGGCCTTCGCCTGCGTGCAGGCCGCCGGCAAGCACATGAAGGATGGCGGCTCGGTCGTGCTGTTCGGCTCCGGCGCCGCGGACATCGGCTTGCCCAACCACGAGGCCATCGCGGCGGCAAAGGCCGCGGTCGAGGGCTTGGCGCGGGCCGCGGCCGCCACCTACGCGGGGCGCGGACTGCGCGTCAACGTCGTTTCTCCAGGACTCGTGCGCACGCCCCTCGCCGCGCGCTTGGTTTCCTCCCCCCAAGCGTTGCATGCATCCACCGCGTTGCACGCCGCCGGCCGCATCGGCGAGGCCGAGGATGTGGCGCGCATGGCGGCCTTCCTGCTCGATCCGCGCAACGCATGGATCACCGGCGCGGTGCTGCGCGTCGATGGCGGCCTGTCGCGCGTGCGCGCCAAGGGCTGAGGACCGCCATGCCGGATGGCGACGAGTCCATTGCACGGCCGCGCAGCGTGTTCCAGGCGGAGCTGCCCGCCCCGTGCAACGCCGCGTGGGACTGGCATGCCCGCCCGGGGGCCTTCGAACGCCTGGTCCCGCCCTTCGATCCCGTGCGCCTCGTGTCGAGCTCCGGGACGATCGAAGAGGGCGACTCGAAGGTGTTGGCGGTGCCTCCGTTGGGACTGCGCTGGGTCGCGCGCCACGGGCGAGCGGTGCGCGGCGCGCTGTTCGTCGATCGGCAGGAGCGCGGCCCCTTCGCGAGCTTCGTGCACCACCACCGCTTCACGCCGCTGACGAGCGAGTCCTGCCTGCTGTCGGATGAACTCGATTGGCGCCTGCCGCTCGAACCCGCCAGTCGTTGGCTCGCGGGCGGCTTCGTGCGCTCCAAGTTGGCGCGCATGTTCGCCTGGCGACACCACGTGGTCGTGCACGACCTCGCCATGGCGCGCGCCTTGGCGATCGCGCCGTTGCACTTGGACTTGGCGTGCATGAGCCGAGCGCGCGCGCAAGTGGCGGCGTTCATCGACACGCAGGGCCATGTGATCGTGGCGCAAGGCGGACGAACGACGCCGGCGCCCTCCATCGACGCGCGTCTGCGACTGGCCGATGGCCTGCTCGTCGTGGAACCGCGACGAGGCGGGACGATCCAGCTCCACTGCGGCGACCTCGTGCTGGATCGGCGCGACCTGCGGCGTGGCGGCGCGTGGACCCTCTTGGAGGACCTGGTCGCCGCCGCGCTGCTCGCCGCGGCGGGACGGCTCGCGGACGGACCGCACTCGCTGGTGCGCCACGAGTGCCAACTCGCGAGCACGCCACTTGCTCCGTTGGTGCTGGACGGCATCGAATTGCCGTTGCGCTGGCGCTCGATGGCCGAGTTGGAAGCCCGCCTGGGCGGACGTGTCCGCGCAGGCGACCCCCGACCTGACCCGACGGCCTGAGGCGGGACTTCCCACCCCCGCGGCCTGCGCCCATGCGCGGTTGGGCGCGCGCCCGGCCAAGCCCTATCCTGTGCGCGCCATGAGGGACCTCGTTCGTCGCGCAGCGCGCACCATGTCGTCCTGGCGGACGATGTCGCTCCTGGTGGCGGCGCTCCTCGCCTCCACGACTGGCGCGCAGCAGCCGCTCGGCGCGCGCGTCGAACGCTCGCCGGCCCTCGCCGACCTCGCGCGCTCCTACCTCGCGCTGGAGCAAGCCGTGCAGAGCCACGGCTTCGGCGCGGTCGGACGCGCGCGCGCCAACGCCGAGTTCGACCAGCTGACGATGGGCTTCTTCCTCGGCTCCTACGGGTCGGCGGTCGAGCGACTCGACGCGCTGGTCGCGGCCATCGATCCCATGCGCGCTGATCCGCGCGAACGCGCCGCCGACGCCCTCGTCCTCGTCTGCGAGCGACGTTGGCGCGCGCCGGGGGCCACGCGTCTCGAACTGCGACTGACGCGCAACCACGACGGCCACGAATTGCCGGCCGACTTCGACGAAGTGGTGCTGATCGAGGCGCGTCCGCTCGACGGATCGCCGGGCTGGAGCGCGCGCGTGCGACATGCCGACATCGACCGCGGCCTGCTCGCGCTGCCGCCTTTGGAGCTCGAGGCGGCGGTGGACTTGCGCGTGAGCCTGCGCGTGGGCGCGGCCGCGCCGCGCGAGCTGTGGACCTGCGAGTGGCTGCCGCGCGCGCCTTCGGCCTCCTCGAGCGCGCTGCTCGAACGCCTCGCGCGGATCGAGCCGGATGGACCGCCGCTGGAACAAGCCAAGGCCAGCCTCGAGGCGCGCGCCAAGCGCCTGCGCGATCGACTGGATCCCAACCAGCCGGCTTCGATCCTGATGTCGCCGCGACGCGAGACGGAGGAACTGCACGCGGATCTCGCCCAGCTGGAACGCGGCGTCGATCCCTTGCGGCGCCGCGTCGGGGATCATTGGCGCGTGGTGCAAGCCGGCAAGCGCGCCTTCCCGCTGCGCGTGCTGGCTCCACCCTCCGCCGCCAAGGACGAGCCGTTGCCGCTCGTCGTGGCCCTGCATGGCGCAGGCGGCGACGAGCACCACTGGTTCGAGGCGTATGGAGCCGGGCGCCTGGCGCGCCTCGCGCGCGAGGAAGGCGTGCTGCTCGTGGCCCCCGCCACGGGCATGGGCGGCTTGCGCGCGGAGGAGTTCGACCAGTTGCTGCTCGCGCTGGTGTACTGCTACGCCATCGATGGCGCGCGCATCCATGTCGTCGGCCACTCGATGGGCGCCGGACTCGCCGCCAGCCTCGCCAAGGAGCGCGGCGCCAAGCTCGCCTCCGTGGTGTGCTTCGCGGGCGGACCGCGCGGCGCGCCGCCGACGAACACCACGCCTCCGATCCTGGTGGTGGCCGGGGCGCGCGACGCGATCGTGCCCCATGCGGGCGTGCGTCAAGCGGCGCTCGACTGGGCCGAGCGAGGAATGCCGGTGGAATTCCGCGGCAGCGACGACGAAGGGCACACCTTGCTGGTGGCCGAGCACCTGCTCGAGGCCTGGTCATGGATGCGCTCCAAGTCGCGCTAGTTGGCTTGCGTGCGGGCCTGCCCGCTCTTGGTGGGCGCATCAAGTCCGAGCCGGAGGCCTTCGTGGTCGAGGAACTCGCCGCCTACGAGCCATGCGGCGAGGGCGCGCACGTGTACGTCCGCCATCGCCGCCGCGGCCGCACCACGCGCGAACTGGTGCTCGAGCTGGCGCGCGAATTCGGAGTGCATGAACGCGACATCGGCCACGCCGGACTCAAGGACAAGCAAGCTGTCGCCGAACAGACCTTCTCGCTGCCCATGGAGCGGACTGCGGAGGCCGAGGTGCTGGAACGCGTCGCCAAGCGCCTCGGTGGCGAGGTGCTCTGGGCGCGGCGCCACGGCAACAAGCTCAAGCGTGGGCACTTGCGCGGCAACCGCTTCACCCTGCGGGTCGTCGGCGCGCGCTCGCAGGCCGCGATCGACGCGCCCGCGATGCTCGACGAGGTGCGTCGACGCGGGTTGCCCAACGCCTTCGGTCCGCAGCGCTTCGGCCGCGATGGCTCGAACGCGGCCCGCGGCGCCGACATCCTGCGCGCGGGTCGCGCCCGCGGTTGGCTGGCCGAATTGCAGCTCCACGCTTGGCAGGCGCAGGTGTACAACCATTGGCTCGCGCTGCGCGCGCAAGCGGGCTTGCTTGGCTGCGTGGTCGAGGGCGATGTCGCCAAGAAGACAGCCAATGGCGCCTTGTTCGACGTGATCGATGCTTCCGTGGAGACTCCGCGCGCGCAGCTCTTGGAGATCGTGGCGACTGGACCGATGTGGGGACGTTCGATGCGCCGCGCAGGCGGCAGGGCGGACGAGCTCGAGCAAGAGGCCCTTCGCGCCAGCGGCTTCGGCCTCGCGGACTTGGCGCGCGCGCGCCTCGAAGGTGCCAGGCGGCCATCGCTGGTGCTCGTCGAGGATCCCATCAGCGCACAGACCGCGGATGGCGACCTGATCCTGCGCTTCGCCTTGCCCAAGGGCAGCTACGCCACCACGCTCGTCTCCGCCTTGTGCGGCGACGAGGCCGTGCTGCCGCACGAGGAGCAGGACGAGTGAACGCGAGCACGCGATGGCGGCTGGCGCGGCGCGGCCTGCTCGTCGGCCTGCTGGCGTCGACCGTGATCGCTTGGCTCGGCCGCGACCGCTGGTTGGAGGTGATCTTGCGCGCCTCGCTTCCGCGAGAGCCGGCCGTCGAGTTCGATGCGGCGAACTTCCTCTCGCCCGGCCGAGTTCGCATCGCGGGCTTGCGCGCGCGGGGAGCGGACACTTGGCGGGCCTCCTGCGACGAGCTCCAGTTGCAGTTGGAACTGCGCGCGGATTGGAACCTCGCGCTGGCCGAGGTCGTGGTCCGCGGACTCGAGTTGTCCGGTCGCGGCATGGAGGCGGAGGAGGCCGCGCCGGGCTTGCCCAGGCTTCCCGACTTGCCGACCGACCTGCCGCGCATCGTCGTCGAGTCGGCCGACGTGGACTGGGATCTGGGCGAGGGACGAACCCTGCGCTTGCTCGGAGCCGAACTGCGCCTCGACGAGGATGGAGTGCGACTCTCGGCGACGAACGCCGTGGCGCAGGCGCCCGGCCGACGCCTCGAAGCGCCGCTCGTCGCGCAAGCCGCCTTCGAGACGCGGCGCATCGAAGTGCGTCGCTTCGAGTGGGATCCGCGCGTGCGCGCGAGACGCGTGGTCTGCGATTGGAGCGGCTCCGAGCCGCGCGGCGAGCTTTCGGCCGACCTCCTGGGCGGTTCCGTGCAAGCGACCTTGGTCGACGCAGGCCGGGCGATCGCGCTCGACCTCGACGCTCGTTCGCTCGACGCGGCCGCCATCTCGGCTTGGCTGGCGGTGGATCCACTCGCTGGCACCGTCGACCTGCGCGCGCAAGCGCTCATCCCGTGGACCGAACCAGCCGCCGCCACGTTGAGCGGAACGCTGGACTGGACGAGCGCCAGAGTCGCGAGCCAGTCCTTCGACGCGCGCACGGCCTGGACTTGGCGCGCCGGTCGCCTGCAGCTGCAGGAGCTGCACTGCGTCGCAGGCGCGAACGTCGCCTGGATCGACGTGCTCGAGCTGCCGATCGTCGGCGCCGAACCTTGCGCATGGCCTGCCACCGCGAGCCTCGCGGGCATGGTCGAGTTGCACGGGATGGACCTCGCGTTGGTCGACGCGCGCGCCGGGACGCGCGCGGAAGCACGCGTGCGGCTCCACTTGCAGGCCGGACTCGCCACGCTCGACGGCTCGCGACTCGACTCCGAGGACGGCTCCATGGTGGCGAGCGAGCTGCGCGTGCCCGCGGATCGAGTGGCCGCGCTCGTCGAACTGGATCCAGCTCCGCTCGTCGTGCTGGAGGGCCTGTCGACCGACGAACGCTCGCGCCTGGTGGCGAGCGTCGACCTGCACGACCTGGGCGACAGCTTGCGCTTCTTCGGCTTGGCGCCGGCCGACACGGACGAGCAGTTCCTCGGGCGCGCCAAGGGAAGGATCGTCGCCTCGGGCGGCTTTCCAGCGCCTCACCTCGCGGTCCAGCTCGAAGTGTCGGGCGCGCGCATCCTCGACGAGGAGATCGACCTGCTGAGCCTCGATGGTCGGCTGGAAGGACGAGAGCGGATCTCGCTCGACCTGTCGGCCCGCACCTCCTTGTTCGACGCGCAGGGACGCGGCAGCTTCGACTTCGAGGATCGCATGCTCGACGTGGACGCCACGATGAGGGTGCCGGACGCAGCCAAGATCCCCTTCCCGCTGGCGATCGCCGGCGACGCGCGCGTCGTCGTCCAACTCGATGGTCCGCTCACCGACCTTAGGGGGCTTGTCGACTTGCGCTCGGAGGTGCTGTCCATCGAGGGCGTTCGGCTGGAAGCAACCAGCCTGCACGCCGAACGCGTCGAGGATGATTGGATCGTCAAGCGCGGCGAGGCGACTTGGGATGGAACGCGCATCGGCTTCGCCGGCGAAGGTCGTCGCGACGACGATGGTTCCATCGCCGGCAGGCTGGACTCGCTGTCGGTGTCGCGTGGCGCGCTCGAATGGAGGCTGGTCGCGGCCGCCCCCTTCCATCTCGACTCCCAAGGCGACCTCGCCCTGCAGGCGAGGCTCGAAGGCGCGCAGGGCCGCATCGACGCCGACATGCACCTCGGCTTGCGCTCTGGTGGCGGTCGCCTCGCGGCGCGCGTCGATCTGGCCGAGCTGCAATCGACTGGAATGTGGGACGCGCCCCAGGCGCTACGCTCCCTCGCGGCGGCCGGAAGCTTGGTGGCCGACTGGTCCCAAGCCTCGTTCTCGATGGCCTACGAGGGCCGCGCCAGCCTGCGCCACGACGAACTTCCCGCCGAAGTGCGCGCATCGGGGCGCGCGAGTTGGTCGAGCAGCGCGCTGCGCTTGACACTCGAGGAGCTCGCGCTCGGAGACCTGGCGCGTGCGAGGTTGGAAGCGGACTTGCCTTGGATGGATGGCGCGCCCTCGACAGGGCCGGCGAACCTCGACTTCGAGCTCGATCTCCCCGACATCGGGCGCGTGGCGCCGATCGACGCGTCGGGCGCGGTGCAAGGCGGCTTGCGGCTCGAAGGCGCGTTCAAGGGTCCGGCTTCGCGACTGGAAGGCGGAGCGACGGCCAGCTTGCGCGGCTGGCGCTGGATGCCCGTCGAAGGCGGGGAGATCGGACCGCTGGACGCCGAGTTCGCGCTCGAGGCGCGCGACGAGTCCGTCGCCGTGCGCGCGACGCAGGCGGTGCTCTCCGGCGCGACGCGCGCGAGCCTCGTGGGCAACGTGTCCACGCCGCTCGACTTGCCCGCCTTGTGGGCGAATCCCGCCAGCGTGCTCGATCGCCCGCTCGAACTGGTGGTCGAGGGCGAGTTCGGAGATCTGTCGCCGCTGGCCGCCAAGATCGCCGCCATCCGTCGGCTCGAAGGCGGAGTGCGCGCCTCCTTGCGCATCGACGGAACCTTGAAGGAGCCACGCCCATCCGGCCTCGTCGAACTCGAAGGAGGCGGATTCAGGCTCGCCACGCAATCGCCACCCGTATCCGACTTGCAGGCGCGATTGCGCTTCGAGGCGGAGAAACTCGTGCTGGAGTCCGCGAGCGGTGAGCTCGGCGGCGCGCCCTTCGTGCTCGCGGGAAGGCTCGATTGGAGTTCGAGCCCCGCCACCATCGAGGCCGAGCTCGTCGGCGACGACCTGCTCTTGGCGCGCACGCGACACGCCACGGCACGAGCCGATGTGCGACTGCGCTTGTCCGGCACCACCGTGGCTCCGGTCTTGTCGGGCAAGGCGACGCTGGTCGAGGGACGCTGGACCAAGCCGCTCGACCCGCTGGCCTTCGCGCTGCAGCCACGCGCTTGGCGCGGCGAAGGCAAGGATGGTTGGTTCCGCCTGGAGGAACCATTGCTCGCGCGCATGTCGTTCGCCGTCGACGTGGATGCACGTCAGCCCTTCCGCGTGGAGAACGAGTTCCTGCGGTTGCGCCTCGTGCCTGCGCTGCGCCTCTCCGGCACCGGCGAGTTGCCGGTACTGTCGGGGGAACTGCGCTTCGAACCTTCGCGCATCCACCTTCCAGCCAGCATGCTGCGCATCGAAGGCGGCGCCATCCGCTTCAGGCCCTCGCGGCCGGACACGGGCGAACTCGACATCGCCGCGCGCGCGCAAGCACTGTCGCACGACGTGGTCGTCACGGCCAGCGGCACGCTCGACGATCCAGTGGTCGAGTTGAGCTCGACTCCGCCAGCGGCGCGCGAAGACCTGCTGCTGCTGCTGCTCACCGGCCGTCCTCCTGGAGGCACGGCCTTCGGCAGCGGCGAGCGCGCCGCGAGGGGCGTCGCGCTGTATGTGGCTCGCGATTGGCTCTCCAGCGGCCCCGGCGATGGCGATGGCGACGACATGCTGTCGCGCCTGGAACTGACGAGCGGAGCGCGCACCTCGCGGCGCGGCGTGGACACGATCGAACTTGGCCTGCGCCTCGGCGGCGAAGCCGAGACGCAAGCCATGTACCTGGTCGCCGAGCGCGATGTGTGGGAGTACTGGAACTGGGGCCTGCGCTTCATCTGGAGGCCGGAGTGAAGGCCCTGCTCGAGCGCTGCTTGACGCCACTCGCCCTCGCCGTGGCCTGCGGCAGCTGCGCCGCCTGGTGGTCGACGCGCGAACCCGCGGGCTTGCGCATCGAATTGCGCGGCGAGCAACCCTTCTCGCGCTCGGAGGCGCTGGAGATCCTGTCGCCGGACCTCGAGCGTTTCGCCGAAGGACGCGGACGCAAGTCGGATGTGGACGACGCGGCCTACGCCTTGGAACAAGCGCTGCGCGAGCGTGGTCATGCCGATCCGCGCGTAGGTTACGACTACGACGCCCAGTCGGAGCCGCCCGTGGCCACCTTCTCCATCGCGGCGGGGACGCGCGTCGAACTCGTCGCGGTCGAGTGCGCGGATCCTTGTCCCATCTCCCCCGCCAAGCTGCGAGCCTTCTTCGGCCTCGACGGAGGGCTGTTCGGCGCCGCGCGCCAACCCTACGTGGAGGACGAGATGCAAGCCGCGCTGGAAGCCATCGAGGCGCATCTGCGCGCCGAGGGTCGCTTGTCGGCCAGCGCGCGCGTCGTGCAGCGCGACATCGTCGACGGTGCGGCGACCGTGCGTCTCGCCATCGTCGCAGGCCCCGTGCACAGGATCGCCAAGGTCGAGGTGCTGGCGCCCGAAGCACTGCCTATCGATCCAGGGGCATTGGATGCGCTGCGCGCCGACTTCGAGGGCCAGGTCGCCGTGCCGCGCGCTGGCGTGGCCCTGCTGGCAGCGCTGGAGGAACTTGTGGCTCCCCGCGGTTGGCCGGACGCCAAGGCGTCCATCGTCGAGCGCAGGCAAGATGGCGAGTCGGTTTGCTTCGTGCTCGCGCTCGATCCGGGCCCGAAGGTGCGCGTCGGCGAGGTGCGCTTCGAGGGTCTCGAGCATGCGCGCCAGTCGTTCGTGGCCAGTCGCGTGCGGCTCGAACGCGGCGCGCCCTGGTCGCGCACGGCCGAGCAAGATACGGCCTCCGCCTTGTGGCGCAGCGGCTTGTTCACCCAAGTCGACCTGCGGAGCAGCGCGGGAAGCGTGGACGAGGGATCGGTGGAGACGCGCGACCTGCTGATCTCGCTGGAGGAATCACCGAGCTTCGAGTACTCGGTCGAGCCCGGCATCGGCTCCTACGAAGGCGCCTTCCTGCGCCTCGGCGCGCGCGAACGCAACCTGTTCGGCACGGGACGGACGCTCTCCGTCGAAACCCACGGTTCGGCCAAGTCCCTCGCGGGCCGCTTGGCGCTGCACGACCCATGGACCTTCGGGGAAGCCACCGACGCCGAGCTCGCCATCCACGGCGAACGACGAGAGGAGCCTTCCTTCGAACGCGGCGACTTCGGCGTCTCGTTGCTGTTCACGCGCCGGCTTTCCAGCACGTGGTCGGCGACCGCAGGCATGGAGGCCCGCGCCTCCATCCTCTACTCGAATCAGATCGCCGCCGAGGATTCGCAGCTGCTGCTGCTCGACCAGCTCGACATCGCGGAGCTCGTGCTGGGAGGCGCGCGCGACGATCGCGACAACCTCTACTCGCCGACCACCGGGTCCTTGACGCGCGCCAAGCTGCGCTTCGCCGATCGTTCCTTCTTCTCGGAGATCAACTGGCTCCGCTTGGATTTCGCCCGCAACGACGCCTTCCGCCTGTCGGACTCGCTGGTCCTCGCCACGACGCTCCGCGCGGGCCTGGTGGTCCCCCACGGCAGGGACGACGAGGTGCCGCTGCAGGAGCGCTACTTCAATGGCGGCGAGAACACCGTGCGCTCGTTCAGCGAGGGACTGCTGGGACCGAAGGGCGCCAATGGCGAGCCGCTGGGCGGCGAAGGCTGGTCCGTCGCCAGCATCGAGGCTCGCCAACGCCTGCAAGGCCGGCTCGAGGGCGCGCTCTTCGTCGACGCCGGCACGGTGGCGACCGACGTGGAGGATTGGATCCGCTTCGAACGCCCTTCGTTCGGGCTGGGCGCCGGCCTGCGCTACATGCTGCCGGTAGGCCCCGTGCGCATCGACGGAGCTTGGAATCCCGATCCGCGCGAAGGCGAGTCGGACGGAGCCCTGCACTTGACGGTCGGATTGTCCTTCTAGCGCGCGTCGCCCAGGGCGGCGCGACGCCGGGCGCAATGTCAGGTTCACTTGACAGCCGGCGCACCGACGTCGAGCCAGGCGAGGATGCGCGCGGCGCGCGCGTCCCACGAATGCCGCGCGGCCTTGCGCGGACCCGCGAGGCGCATTTCGCGCAGTCGCGCAGCGTCGGACAGCAAGCCCTCCAGCGCCGCGGCCAAGGTGCGCGCATCATCGGGCGCGGCGAACACGGCGACGGATTCATCGAGGGCGTCGCGCAGGCTGGGCAGGTCGCTGGCCACCAGCGGCAAGCCGCAGGCCATCGCCTCGAAGACCTTGAGCGGCGAGGTGTGTCGGGCGCTGATGGCCGGGCGCGAGCGATTGGGCGCCACTCCGACGTCCGCGGCCGCGAGGTAGGACGCCACGGTTTCGGGAGCGACGAAGCCGTCGAAGCGCACGTTGGCGAGACCCGTCGCCTGCGCGCGCAACCGACGCAGATCCTCCTCCATCCCGCCAGCCACGACGAACAGGATCCCCGGCAGCAGGCGCGCGGCGTCGACCAGCACGTCGACGCCCTTCCATGGCAAGAGCCCCCCCGCGTAGACCACGACGTGCGCGTCGGTGGGCAGCCCGAGGCGGGCGCGCGCGAGCTGCTTGGAGGGAAGCGCGGAGAAGCGCGCCGGTTCGAAGCCGTCATGCTCCACCAGTACGCGCTCCGGCTGGATGCCCAGCTCGACGAGGTCGGAGCGCACTCCGCCGGAAATGGCGACGAGAGCCGCGCCGCGTCGTGCGCACTCGGCGAGTTCGCGACGGCGCAAGCGGCCCTCGGGCACGCGGTGGATCTCCAACGCGACGCGACGCCGCCCGGCGCGCAAGAGCGGCAGGGCCGCCTCGACCTCGCGCGACCAGATCCAGGCCGAAGCGTCGTGCTTGGCGGCCGCGCGGGCGGCGTTGCGCGCGAAGCTGCGCTCTTGGAGGCGCGCCGGCCAGTACTGGAGCGCAGGTGGCACGAGTTCGATCCAGTCCACGCAGCGCACGGCCTCGACGCGAGGACGCGGCCCGGGGGCGACGGCGTACCAGTCCCACAAGTCGACGCCCGGCGGCAGCGGCTCGAGCCTGCGGCGCTTGGCGTGCAGCACCAGCACCTCGCGACCGGCGCGCGCGAAGGCGGCCGATGTCTGCACGACCTGCAAAGCCTGCGCGCGCCGCGACGGCAGGCGCGTGTTGGCGACGACCACGACGCCGGGCAGCGCGGCCAAGCCTACTTGCCGCCTCCGATGCCGTCGGCGTAGCCGAGCGCGCCGAAGCGCTCGCGCAACGCCTCGATCTCGCGCGGCGACAACAGCACCTCGTCCTTGGGGATCGGCATCGTCGCGTCCCAACCGCGCAGATCGGCCAAGAGCTTGGCCGCCACTTCCGGATGGCCGGCGAGCACGTCGCGTTCCTCCATGGGATCGGCCTCGAGGTCGAAGAGACGAGCTCGGTCCGCGGCGGTCGGATCCAGCACCGTCGCCGAGTCCATGGCGCGCGCTGGCACCCACAACTTCCAGCGCAGCGAGCGGATCGTGGTCCACAAGCCGTTCTCGGAGTAGCTGTAATCGCGCAAGCTCGCCGCGTCGCCGCGCACGAGCGGCAGCAGGCTGCGGCCGTCGATCACGTCGCGCGCTTCGGCCTGCGGCGGCAACTCGGCTCCGACGAGCTCGCACACGGTGGGCAGGAGATCGATGGAATCGGTGATGGCCGCGACGCGCCGTCCGGCCTCGAGAGCGCCGGGCAAGCGCATGACCAAGGGGATGAGCAGGTTGGTCTGCACCATGTGGTTGTGCTCCCACAAGCCTTGCTCGCCCAGCGACTCGCCATGGTCGCTTGTGACGACGACCAACGTGCGATCCAAGACACCCTTCGCGCGCAAGGTCTCGACGAGCTCGCCGATGGCCTCGTCGGCCTGCGTGACGCCCGCGTAGTAGAGATTCCGGATCTGGGCTTCGTCCTGCGGCGTCAACTTGGCCTCGCCGCGCTCGATCATCTCGCGATGCTGCGCGTAGAACGCCTTGACGGGGCCCTTGTATTCAGGGTCCTCGTACATCGCGCGGAACTTCGCCGGCGGATCGTAGGGCGTGTGCGTCGAGTACAGGTGCACCATGGCGAAGAAGCGCCGATCAGCGTGCTCCTCCAGCCAGTCGCGCGCCTCCGTGGCCACCCCGCCCGAGAGCTTCTGCTCGACCTTGGTGGCGAGGATCCACAGCAGGACGTCCGAGCGGAATTGGCTCCATGCGTCGCCCACGACGACGAGGTCGTGGCCGGCCAACTCCTCGTAGTACACATCGAAGCCGCGCAGCAACCCCGAGCCAGTGGAGAGCGTGCCTGTGTGGAAGGTCGCCGACAGCCAATCGTCCTCCTCGAACGCGCCACCCGCCGTTCTCGGCGCGGACTTGAGCCACGAGGCGATGGTCGTGTTGGGCAACATGCGCCGCCCTGGCTCCATGCGCACCAAGCCGTGCCGCCGCGGGTACTTGCCCGTCAAGGTCGAGCCGAAGCTCGTCCAGGTGAATGGCGCCTGCGTGTGGTGGTTCTCGAACAGCACGCCTTCGCGCGCCAACCGATCGATGTGGGGCGAACGCACGCGCGCGTCGCCGTAGCAGCCCAACGTGTCCAAGCGCAGCGCATCGACGACGACCAGCAGGATGTTGGGCGCCTTCGCGTCGTCCGGGCCGAGCTCGCCCCGCGCACCCACGCCGCCGCCGCGCGCCAAGAGGAACACTCCGCCTGCCAGACCGACCAGGACGACGGGCGCGAACAGGAGCCTGCCGCCGGAACGCGCCAGGGAACTGGCGCGATCGCGCACGAGCCGCGCGACCAGCAAGCTGGCTGCGAGCAGCAAGCCGGCCACGACCAGCCGCTGCGGCGAAGTCGCCGGCAAGCCGTAGAAGAACAACGGACGTGTGCGCCACCAGGCCTCGACGAAGAGGAAGCCCGCCAATACGAGCCCGAAGCTGCGCGCGCCCGGATCGACGGCCAACCAGCGCGACGCGACCAGCGCGCAGCAGAGCGCGCCCAGCAGTCCGGCTGCGGCGCCGAGCAACATGTATTGGAACGCGGCCGCGGCCAAGCAGCCGAACGCGTCGAGCGCCGTCAGTTCGGCGCTGGTCGCGGCCCATGCGAGCGCGCCATCGACCAAGCCGAACAGGAAGCCGCACGAGGCACCCGCGGTCGACGCGGCGGGCAGGATGGATCGGGCGCCAGCTTGCATGCCCACATCCTGCCCCGAGCGCGCGTCATTGGGAAGCGCGAGGCCACCACGGCGGATTCAAGCGAGTCGGTAGCTCACGAGCCGCGCCGAAATCTCGGGTTCGATGGCCGACTTGGGGATGCGGTACGACAAACCCTCGAGCTCGCCTACCTTCGAGTCCACCGAAGCCAGCAGGCGCTCCTGCACCAGCAGCCCCTCTCCATCGATCGAGTATGATCGCTCGACCACCAAGCCGGGCACGACGGAGCCATCGCGTCGCGCGAGGGCGGAAACCAGGCGCACTCCATCGCCGGCCACGTCGACGGCGGGCGACAAGTGGAAGGCGCTGGAGACGCGCGGATGCGCGAAGGCCAGCCAACCGCGCCGCGCGACGCCGAACGGCGCCTCCAGGGCCGCCAGTGGTCGCCGTCCGCGCCAGGCGACTCGCGACAACCACAGCGAGAAGCGCAGTTCGTCGCGGTTGGCGCGCCAGCCATCCGCCAACCGCCAGCCGCCCCACTCGCCCGACCACTCCGCCTCGTTGCGTCCACCCAGTCGGCAGCGCTCGAGCAGCTCACGCTCGCGGTCCTTGCTCCAGACGCGCAGCAGTCCCGCTCCAAGCGGCGAGCCGTGGTGCACGTTGACCTGCGGTCGCGCTCCGCGGATCCAGGCCACGACGCAGGAATCCTCGAGGCGCGCCAACTGCGCGTCCGGGAACCACTGCACGGACAAGTCCAAGCTGCCGCGGGCACCGCGCGGTTCCGCGCCCGCGGCGAGGCAATGTTGCAGGTCGGGCAGGGCGCGTGCGATCCACATGGCGTGGCCGGCCCAGAACACGGGGCATTGGTAGCTGCGTCCGCGTCCTGCACCAGGCAAGTGGCTCCGCACCGCGCCATCGTCGTCCAAGTGCCTTGCCCAGGCCCTGAACGACCGCAGCGCGGCGCGCGCCCACGTCGGCCGACCATAGTTTCGATGGCCGGCGGCCAAGGCGTGCACGTCGAAGGGATGCGAAGCCACCTCGTGCGCGGCACCCCAGTACCACGGCTTGGCCTCGACGAGGCCGACCTTGATGCCATCGGGGCCTTGCAAGGCGTGCACGAAGTCCAACGCGCGCACGATGGGGCGGGCGTACATGGGATCGCGCAGCGGCCGCTCCAGGCGCCGCAACGAATGCAGCACGAAGCCGGGGATGCGCGACTGGTAGAAGGCCGACACATCGCCCGATCCAGGGTGCGCGCCACCCCACTCGGCGGGGTGGTAGGGATGGCTGCCATCGCCGTGCTGGATGCCTTCGAGCATCCCGACCGCCTCGATGGCCGCGCGCTCGAGATCGGGATCGCGCTCGAGCCGCCAAGCCGCGGCGAGGCCCGTCAGGCCCCAGGCGCGCTGCGCCGGGATGCCCTTGTCGAGCACCGCGTAGCGCAAGTACGTGCGAGCGTGCAGCAGGCTGGCGCGCGCGAAGGCCTCGCGGTCCGCGGCCTCGAGCGCGGAGCCTTGCTCTTCCACGAGCGTCGCCAACGCATCGGAGCAAGCGCCGCCATCGATGACGGAGTTCGAGCAATTGAAGGGATCGTGGCGTCCCGGGCGGAAGGTGTGGCACGGACTGTCGCCCTCGCGCACCAGATTCGCGACCGCGCGCCTCGCTTGGTGCACGGCGATGCCCAGCAGACGCCCGCGATCGGCAAGTGGATCGTGCTTGAGCAGCTCGCAGGCGATGACGATGGCGCCGACGTTCTTGCCGGTGTGCTCGACTCCGTGATCGGGGCAGATCCACCGGCCACGTCCGTCGTCCAGCCGCTCCATCCACGCCAGCACGCGGCGCAGCGGCGCGAGGAACTCCTCTTCGATGCGCGTCGCGCCGCTCACGAGGCTTCCCTGCTCCCATCCACGAAGGGCAACGCGAGCCACGCGCGAAGCAGCGGCGTCCAACGCTCGGAGCGCGGGGCGCGCCACATCGTCCAGGCGAGATCCAGCGCGCTGCTGCAATACGCCGAGAGCGCTCCCGGCAATCCGTGCCGCGCGCGGTGGAAGCGGTAGCGGTCGCGATGCCACTGCCACGCGAAGTCGTCGAGTTGGCGCGTGCTCGCGCCGCCCTCGTGCTCGACGCGCGCGTCGGAGAGGTAGGCGACGCGCCGGCCGCGTTCGCGCAAGCGCGCGCACAGTTCCACGTCGCTGAAGAACAACCTCAGCCCCGCGACCATGCCACCGCACTCGACCCAGTCCGAGCGCCGCACGAGCAGGCAGGCCCCCGGCGGCTGCTCGACATCCGCCGAGCGCTCGTGGTCGACGGCGCGCGCATGCCAACGGCGCCACTCGGCCGTCTCCCCCAGCACGGCTCGCACGAGGAGCGCGTGCGACCACGGAGTGGAGGCACGCGGCAGGTTCATCAAGTCGCGTCGCGTGGCGCCAAGCGCGTCGACGAGGCGCGGAGCGACCGCGCCGTGCGCCGGATGCTCGTCGAGGAAGCCTACGAGCGCCTCGAGGGCGCCGGGCAAGAGGCGCGTGTCGGAATTGAACAAGAGCAGCAGGCGCCCGCGCGCAGCCTCGACGGCGGAGAGGACCGCGCGCGTGTAGCCGAGATTCGCGACGTGCTCGAGCACGAGCACGCGCGGCAGGGTCGCGCGCACCGCGGCTGCGGTCCCGTCGCCGCCGGCGTCGTCGACGAGGATCACCTCGTCCTCGGGACCGAGCTGCGCGACGACGCTCGCGAGCGCGCGCAAGGTCGACTCGCGCGTGCGCCAACTAGGCACGAGGACAGAGACGCGCGTCAAGGGATGGACTCCATGCGACGCACGAGCCGATCCATCAGCGCGCCGACTTCATGGCCCTCGGCCACGATGCAGCGCAGCTCCCGACCCAGTCGCGCGAAGGACGACGCGTCGAGGTCCAACAGCCTGCCGATGGCGGAGGCCAGCGCGGCGTCGTCGCCGGGCGCGAAGGCCAGCAATTCGCGCCGCTCCCCGAGCGCGGACAAGAGCGGAGGCACGGCCTCGTTGCAGGACACGACCGGCCGCTCCATGGCCATGGCCTCCAGCACGACCTTGTCGATGCTGCCCGTGTGCGAGGCGTTGACGACCACGCTGGCGCGCTCGAACCATGGCGGCACCTCGAGCCACGGCACGGCGCCATGCAAATGCACGCGCGTGCCCAGTTGATGCGCAGCGACGCGGCGTTCCACCTCCGCGCGGTAGGCGCGATCCGACTCCACCAGCCCGGCGCCGACCAGGTCGAGATGGAGGTCGCGGCCTTCGGCCACGAGGCGCGCCAGCGCGTCGACGACCACCAATGGATCCTTGGAAGGCGTGAGGCGCCCAACCGACAAGATTCGCGCCGGAGCCGCGAGCGGGGCATCGACCTCGGCGCGGCGCGGCGCGAAGTGGCGCAGATCGATGCCGTGTCCGGTGACCACCTTGTTCGGCGCGTCGACGCGCAAGGACTCGGCGCTGGCGGTGAAGACGAGGTCGCAGGCCCGACAAGCGTCGAGCAGGCGCTGGTCGACTCCGGCATGCGTGTACCACAAGCACAACTTGGCTCCGGCGCGCCGCGTCTGGCCGCGGGCCATGTTCGCGTAGCGCGGGACCATGTGCGCCAATACATGCGTGGCGCCGTCGGCGAAGGCCTCGGAGAGGAAGCGCCTCCAGCGCCACCAGCGACGGATGCGACCCTTGCGGCCGAGCACTCGCACTTCGACGTTGGCCGGCTTCTCCGCGAGCTCCCCGGCTTCGAGGCAGACGACGCGCACCGACTCGCAACGCGCGGCCAGCTCGCGCACCCAACCTGCGACGAAGCCCAGCACGGCATCGCGCTCGTCGTAGACCTGCGTGACGAAGACGAGCCTCACGGCCCCTCCCCGACGAGGCGCTTGAGCCCATCGGCGTAGCCGGCGACGACGCGCACCTGCTCGAAGCGCTTGGCGCGTTCGGCGGCGGCGCGACCGGCGGCTTCGCGTCGCCCGTCGTCGGAGAGCAACCGCAGCAGGGCCCCGACGAGCGAGTCCACGTCGAAGCCAGCCAACTCGCCGCAGGTCCCGTCGGCAAGGAGCGAGGACATGACGCCCACCGGCGTGCTCGCCACTGGGGTGCCGCAAGCCATCGCCTCCACCGTGAAGCGTGGTCCGCCTTCGCAAGTCGAGGCGCACACGACGACCTTCGCGCGCCTGTACAGCTCGGCCAGCTCCTCCGGCGAAGCCACCCACGCGATGAAGTCGGCCTGCACGCCGCGTTCGGCGCACAAGCGGCGTGTGCGCTCGAGTCGCGGACCCTTGCCGACCATGCGCAGGCGTGGCTTGGCTCCACCGACGACGCCGAGGCGCGCCACGGCTTCGACGATGCGCTCGAGGCCCTTGTTCTCGACCATGCGACCGACATAGAGCACATCGACGTCCTTCTCGACGACGACGGGCCTGAACACGCCGAGGTCGATGTACAAGGACGGCAGCACCAGGATGCGTGCAGCGGGCACGCCCCACGAACGCAGCAACGCCGGCATCTCGTCGTCGTTGACCACGCGGAAGGCCCGGGCGCGTTCGAGCGCCCATCCAACGTAGACGCGCGCCAACGCCTTGTCGAAGAGCTCCTTGCAATCCGCGGCCACGGGGTGGCCCGGCACATGGTGCAGTTCGGACAGGTACGGCACGCCCGTGGCGCGCGAGATGCGTGCGCTGCCCACGCCGTTGTAGAACCAACCGTAGTCGTGGCTGACGATCAACTGGGCGCCATGCTCGCGCACGAGACGCGTGCCTTCCCGCGCGATCCAGCCAGCCATGCGCGCCCGCCCCACCGGCGCGGGATGGAAGTGCACCTTGTCCCAGATCGTCGTCGTGGCCACCGGACGATCGGGGCGCGGCACGAGCACGTCGATCCGTTCGAAGTGGCGCGAGAACTCGCGCTGCATCGCGTGGAACGGACCCTTCTCGCCGACCACGACCTGCCGGTCGCCCGAGACCATCAGGAGGCGCATGCGCGCTCCTTCGCCACGACGCGATAGACGGCGGCCAGGCGTCCAGCCAGCGCCTCGGCCGAGTGGCGCGCCTGCACGCGCAAGCGCGCGCGCGTGCCCATGCCCACCATGGCGGCGGGAGCATCGAGCCACTGCGCCAGGCCGAAGGCCAGTTCGGTCGTGTCGGCGCCGAGCCAACCCGTGCGCTCGTGGGCGACGATCTCGGACACGCCGCCCACGTTCGTGGCGAGCACGGGCTTGCCGGCGGCGGCGGCCTCGAGCAACGACACAGGCGCGCCTTCGCTGCGCGAGACGAGCATCACCGCGTCGAGGTCCGCCAGCACCGCCGCCATGTCGACGCGCGCGCCGAGGATGTGGGCGCGGTCCTGCATGGCGGGCGGCAAGGCCTGCACGCGGCGCTCGAGCATGGCGCGCTGGTCGCCATCGCCGATCCAGGCGATGTGCAGTCGCGGATGGCGCGGATGCAGGAGCTGCAGCACCTCGAGCGCCAGTTCGGGCCGCTTGACCTCGGCGAGGCGCCCGATCACGCCGACGACCACATCGTCCTCGCCCGCGCCGATCAGGCGGCGCAGTTCGCCATGTCGTCCGCGGATGGCGAGCAGCGGTTCGAGGTCGATCCCCGGCGGCACCACGACGAGGCGCCGCTCGTCGGCCACCACGCCCAGACGCAGCAAGTCGTCGGCTGTCGCATGCGAGACGGCGAGGATGCGATCGGTTTCGCGCGCGGCGCGCGCTTCGAGCGCGACCAACGCCTTGGACACGCTGGCGGGGAAGTAGCCCTCGAGCACATGCCCGTGGAAGGTGTGCACGCGCCCGACGTTCGGCAACCCATCGACGGCGCGCCGCCCCAGCGCGCCCGCCTTGCTGGCGTGCGTGTGCAGGATGTCCGGTCGGAAGCGGCGCAACTCCTGCCGCAACCACCACCAGGCGCGCAAGTCCCCGGTGGGCGACAAGCCGCGGCCCAACCCGGGCACGCGCACGGCGTCGATGCCGCGCGAGCGCAACTCGTCGAGCAAGTCACCCTCCCCAGGCTCGCTCGCGCCGCAGTACACGCGCAGCTCGAAGCCCTGCCGCGCGAGCACCGGATCGCCGGCGAGGCACTGTCGCGCCGGCCCACCCAGATTGAGGCGCGTCAGGATGCGAGCGATGCGCATGGGCGCTCCTTCGTGGCGGCGTCGACGGCTGCGTGGCGCATCCAGAGTTCGTCCACGATCCGCTCAAGGCTCGCCTGCGGCAAAGGAGCGCCAAGCGCGGCGAGCCGCGACAAGTCCGGCACGCGCCGTGCCGTCTCGCCATGGCGAGGCGGCAGATGTCCCAGCACCGCGGGGAGTGCACCGCTGCGCGCCGCCACGCATTCGGCCACGGCTCGCACGCTGGCGCTGGCGCCACCGCCGATGTTGAGCGGACCCGCTGGTTGGGTCGGCGCGTCGAGCAGGAGCCAAGCGAGGCAGCGTGCCACCTCGTCCACGGCGGCGAAGGTCCGCACCGCAGTGCCGTCGCCGCACACGGGCAGCGGCTCGCCCGCACGCGCGGCCTCCACGAGCCGCGGCAGCAGCATGCCTTGCGCGGCGCTCTGGCCCGGACCGACGACATTGAAGAAGCGCAACGCGGTGGCGCGCCCGCCCGTGGCGCGCGACACCAGATCCTCGCCGGCCAGCTTGGACGCGGCGTAGGCGTCGCGGCCGACGCGACCACGACGCAGCGGCGCGTGCTCGGCGAGCGGCCCGTCGTGGTCGTCGTAGACCTCGCTGCTCGAGGCGATCCACACGCCATCCGAGCGGCCCTGCGCGGACAAGGCCGCACACAGGGCATCGAAGCCGCGCGTGTTGGACGCGTGGCAACCCTGGGGATCGGCCATCACGCGCTCGACGCCCACCACGGAGGCGAGGTGCACCACGGCGTGCCATGGCTTGGCCAACGCGTGCAACCAATCTTCGCGCTCGCGCGCATCGCCCACGAACAGCTCGACGCCGTCCTTGGCCTCGAGCATCGGCGCCAAGTTGGCCCGCGATCCGCTCGACAGGTCGTCGAGCACCACGACTTGCGCACCGCGCGCCACGAGCAGGCGCACCAGCGCCGAGCCGATGAAACCAGCCCCGCCGCTGACGACGACCCGTCGCGCCGAAGTCGGCCCGTCTTCCATGCCCGGAGTGGACGCGCTGCGCGCAAGCATCTTCCCGCCGATTGTAGGAGCAGGGAGGCCGCGATCTGAAGCGCTCAGACGAAGAACAGCGCCAAGTGCCAGCCTGTCAGCAGCGTGTAGGCGATCGCCGCCAGCCACAAGCCCGCGCGGGCGATGGGATGGTTCTTGTGGACGGTCAGGACCAGCAGGGCGACTCCGATGACGAGGCCCTTGGTGACCACGAACGAGGTGCGACCCGAGAGGAGCATCTGCTCGGCGATCGGATTGAACTCGACGCCCCCGCGCTGGAGGTGGACGATGGTGAAGTACGTGTCGAACAGGTTGAGCAGCGCGACCCACAAGACCAGCGCCAGGAGGCCCGGCTCGTACAGGTCGACGAACGCGCCCGTCTGTTCCCCTGCGCGCCGCGCGGCGCGCCGACGGCCGCCGACGAAGGACCAGCGCGACAAACGCGGCGTGGGACGTCGTCGTCGATCGGGTCCGCGAGGCGGGTGGCGAGGTGTGGGCTGCACGCGAGTCCGGGGCGCCGACGCGCGCCTTGGCGTGGTGCTTCTATCGGTTCGCGGGCTTCCCCAAGTGGACACCCAACTCCTGCTCGTAGACCGCCAGCGTCTCGTCCACCATGCGATCGATGGAAAAGCGTTCCTCCACCCACGCTGGGCCGGTGGCGGCGGCGCTGCGCGCCAACTCGGCGTCGGACGCGACGCGCACCAGCGCGGCCGCCAGCGCCTCGGGATCGTTGGGAGGCACCAGCAACCCAGTGCGGCCCTCGAGCACGACCTCGGGGATGGCGGAGACGCTCGTGCTGACGATGGGCAGGCCCATCGTCATGGCCTCGAGGAAGACCAGGCCCAGACCCTCCCACAAGGAGGCCATGGTGAACGAGTCGACGGCGCACAGGAGTTCGGGGATGTCGCGTCGGATGCCGAGGAAGCGCACGGACTCGCCGAGGTGGAGTTCGCGCGCCAAGGCCTCGGCGCGCCGACGTCCATCGCCGAAGGGATCGTCGCCGGCCAGCCACAGCCTGAGCCGCGGCTCGCGCTCGCGGGCGCGCGCGAAGGCCGCGAGAAGCACAGCGTGCGCCTTCTGCGGCGCGAAGCGCGCGATGCAGATGGCCACATGGTCGCCCTCCGCGGCCCCCATCTCCGCGCGCAGCCGCGCGCGATGCTCGGCGCGGCGCGCCTTGGCGCGAGCGAAGGCGGTCGTGTCGAGGCCGTAGTACACGCGCACGATGCGTTCGGGTTGGACGCGTCCATGGCGCGCCACGAAGCGGCCCACGTGGTCGGATAGCACGATCGTCTTGCGCGGCAAGTTGCCGAGGATCCCATGGACGCGCGAAACAAGCGGCGAGAGCAGGGCGCGTTCGTCGTTGTGCTTGCTGGCGACGAGCCTGGCCCGCGCTCCGCACAAGGTGGCGACGATGGCGCCCACGGCATCGGCCTTCAAGAGGTGCGTGTGCACCACGTCGGAGGCGCGCATCAGCGCGGCGAGGCGCAAGGGCGACGCAAGGGCGCCCAGGCGCACGACCCGCGCGCCGGCGGCCTCGAAGTCGGCGGTCAACGCTCCATCGCCCTTGAGGTAGGCCACGGTCGGCGACACGCCGCGCGCGCGTTGCCCCCGCACCTGCTGCAGCAGGTGCATCTCCGCGCCGCCCACGTCGAGCGTGGTCACGAGGTGCAGCACCTTCAAGCCATGGCCTCCATGTAGACATCCAGAGTGCCGTGCAGCATGGCATCGCGCGAGTGTCGGGCGGCGACGAGCTCGCGCCCGCGCGCTCCCATGGCCTCGCGCTCGGAAGGAACGAGGGACAAGGCCCGGCCCAGCGCCTCGGCGAGCGCCGGCGCCCCGCAGTCGCGCGCCAGGACGCCCGCGTCGGAGGTGGACAAGAGCTCGCGCGCGCCGTCGACGGGCGTCGCCACCACCGGCTTGCCGGCGGCCAGCGCCTCGAGCACCACGTAGGGCAGCGCTTCCCAGCGCGAAGGCAGGATGAGCCAATCGCAGGTGCGCAAGAGCCGCGGCAGGTCGCTGCGCCAACCAAGGAAATGGACGCGCGCTTCGAGTCCGAGGCGCGTGGACATGTGGCGCAGCTGGCCTTCCATTTCGCCGTGCCCGGCGAAGAGGAGGTGCGCGCCGCGACAGGCGGGGGCAGCCAAGGCGCGCAGCGCGAGATCCTGGCCCTTGGCCGCGTTGAAGAGGCCCGCCACGAGCAACAGCGGCGCTCCTTCCGGCACGCCCAGCTCGGCGCGCGACAGGGGCGTGGCGCCGGCATGCGCGGCGAGGTCGATGCCGTTGCGCACCACGCGCACGATGCCCGGATCGCACACTCCGCTGCCGCGGATGGTGGCGGCCTCCGATTCCCCGACTGCCACGATGCGCCGCGTCGAGCCCGACAAGGCCCGTTCGATCTCGAAGTACAGGCGCCGCTTCGGCGCGGAGAACATGGCGTCGAACAGGAACGCGTAGGTGTGCGGCGTGTGCACTACCGCGGCGTGGCCGGCGAGCAGTGCCGCCAGGCGACCCAACGCGCCGGCCTTGCTCGAATGCGTGTGCAGCACGTCCGGTCGCTCGCTCTCGAGGATGCGCGTCAGCGCGCGCAAGTGCCGCGCGTCGACGCGCGGCGCGAGTTCGCGCACCATGGGTAGGCGCGTGACGCGCGTGCCGCCGGACTCCAGCCGATCGAGGTCTGCGGCGAAGTCGGCCTGCCTCGAGGTCGAGGCCACGAGGTGCGCCTCCACGCCCCGCGACGCCAAGCCCGCGCACAAGTCGACGATGTGCCGCCTCGTGCCGCCGATCGTGCACTCCATCGCCAGCACGACGCGCAAGCGCCCCGCGTCCGGACCTCCCTGCGCGCGTGCCGGCTCCACGTGCCCCTAGTACGCCCCGGTGCCCTTCGCCACCGCGAACACGGTCAGCGCCACGATGACGAGGTCGAGCAGGAACGACTGGTTCTCGATGTAGTAGAGATCGTAGTCCAGGTTGTCGTGGATGGCCGCGGCGCGCGCGTAGCTGATCTGCCACAAGCCCGTGATGCCGGGCTTGGCTCGCAACCGTTCGCGCTGGAAGGAGTCGTATCCATCGACGATGAAGCGCATCTCCGGTCGGGGTCCGACCACGCTCATGCCGCCGAAGAGCACATTGAAGAACTGCGGCAGCTCGTCCAGCGAATAGCGTCGCAGCCAACGGCCGATGGGCGTGATGCGCGGGTCGTAGGGCGAGTTCGGCGTGGGCGCGTCGCCGCCCATGTGCACGTGCATCGTGCGGAACTTCCACATGGTGAAGGTGCGCCCGTCGCGGCCGATGCGCTGCTGCTTGAAGAACACCGGGCCCGGCGACTGCTGCTTGATGAGCAGGCCGATCAGGCACAGGACGGGCGCCAACGCCACGACCACCACGGCCGAGAAGCAGATGTCGAAGGCGCGCTTGGCGAAGGCCCCGGCGAGGCTGCGGGAGCGCTCGGGTCGCGTGATGAGCGGGATGGAGTCGAGGTTGTCGAGGCGCACCTTGAACTGCATCAGCTGCCAGAAGCGCGGCACGACCTTGTAGGTCGTGCCCGTGCGCTCGCACAACTCGACGATGCGCATCGTGCGCGCCTCGTCCTGGTCGGGCAGGGCCACGAAGACCTCGCTGACCTTGTGCACCGCGATCAGGCGCTCGAGGTCGTCGAAGCCGCCCAGCACGCGCGAGCGCTCGACCATCGTGCCCTCGAGCGCCGGGTCGTCGTCGACGAAGCCGACGAGGTTCAAGCCCAGCGTCGGCACGAGCATGAACTTGCGCTGCAGCTTGCGGCCGATCGCGCCGGCGCCGCAGATGAGCACGTTGCGGTTGCCGATGCCGCGCCGATGCAAGCCTTGGATCAGGCGGAAACTGACGAAGCGGCTCAGCATCGTCGCCAGGAGGATCGTGGCGAAGGTCACGAGCAGGGTGACGCGCGAGATCGAGTTGGGGTTGATGTCCAGGTCGATCACGCGATGCAGGGGCACGATGATCTCGTACAGCGTGCCCGACGGCGCCTGCCAAGTGCTGTGGAGGTAGACGATCAGCGTGAACAGCACGAAGAACGAGACGACCACGCTCTTCACCACCGCCTTGAACTCGTTCATGTTCAAGAGCGACTTGTTCGGGCTGTACATGCCGAAGGCATGGAAGGTCACCAGGCACACCGCGCACACCAACGCGGAGAGCTCCTGGTACAGGCGCGCTTGGCGCGCCACGATGGCGGGGTCGACCTCGATCGCCACGCCGCCGAGGCGCCGTCCGACCTCGTAGCCGATCCAACACGAGAGGATCAGCACCAAGAGGTCCACTACCACCTGCGCCGACAGGAGCAGCGGCTCGAAGTTCCGGCGCACCATGGTGCCGAGGGCGGTCATGGCCGTGCTCCGCGCTCCACGCGCCGGTGTACGGCGAAGCTCGCGGACGAGGTCCGCGCGGCGGTTCGGGGGGTCGTGCGCTCTGCCTGGCGAGTCATGGGCGGCACCCCTCGTCGCGCAGGCGCACGAAGAGGGGTTGGAGTGTATCGGCCGCACGCGGGCCCAAGGTTTCGTAGTGGCGTTTGAAGCTCGCCGCCCCACCCCACCCGGCCGAGTCGGTGACGACCCGCAGGGCGGCAAAGGGAATTCCTGCAGCGAGCGCGGTGGTCGCGGCCGCCGCCGTCTCCATGTCGCACACGCCGCCCCCGGGGTGACGGCGCTTGGTCCACCAGCGCCGCCACGGGGAAAGCACCGCCCGGTCGGCCGTCAGGAACTCGGCCTCGGCTCCCGGCGCGACCGTGCGCCACAGCTCGCGCATGTCCGGATCGGCCTCGCTGATGCGACCCTCGCGCACGCCGAGGTCGGCCTGCACGGCGCTCGTGCAGTGCACCATGGCGCCCACCGCGAGGCGCGCGTGCAGTGCACCGCACGTGCCGACGATCCACAAGCGCCGCACCGCGCCCGCGGCGCAGAGGGCGGCGACGGCGCGCGTCGCGGCCACCTTGCCGATGCCGCACACCACGGCGCGCGCCGGCGCGGGCGCGTCGAGCTCGAGCACATCGAGACCGAGGTGGCGGGCGCTGGAGCGCACGCGTTCGCGCCATGAACCCAGCTCCAATGGCAAGGCGCAGACGATTCCTTCGACGCCGGGGCGTGTCCGCACGGTGGTTGGAGTCTATCCTCTGGCTCCACCATGCGCGTCAGCGACGCCATCGTCTTCGTCACAGGCGCAGCGGCGCTGGTGCACGAGGTGACCTGGGCGAGGCTCCTCGCCAGGCTCGTCGGCAGCGATGCCAGCGCGACCGCCCTGACCTTGGCGACCTTCCTCGGAGGGCTGGCGCTGGGCGCGCAGCTCGCCGGGGGATTGGCCGCCCGCGCACGCAGGCCGCAAGCCTGGTTCGCCGGCCTCGAGCTCTTCGTCGCCGTCTGGGCCGCGCTGGTGCCGATGGCCATCGCGTGGTGCGAACCCCAAGGTGCGCTGCAGGCACGCATCGGCTACGCCGTGCTGTTCTTGTTGCCGCCGACGATCGCCATGGGCGCCACGGTGCCGTTGCTCGCGCGCGCCCTGATCGTCGACAAGGTCGAAGTCGGCAGCGAGACCGGCGCCTTCTACGGGGCCAACACGCTGGGCGCCGCCGCAGGCGCGCTCGCCGGTCCGTTCTGGCTCTTTCCCGCGCTCGGTTTCTCGGGCACGGCGTGGGCGGCGGCGTTGGCGCAATGCTTCGCCGCGCTCGCGGCCCTGTACTTGTTGAAGAGCCGCCGCGAGTCGGATCCCACGCGCGAAGAGTGGGATGGCGACGTACGCGCTCCACTGCTGCATCCCTTGTGCTTCGCCACCTTCCTCGCCGGCGCGGCGAGCCTCGGACTCGAGGTGTTGGCGGCCAGGTTGCTCGTCACCGTCACCGGCGCGTCCGTGTACTCGTTCGCGCTCGTCCTGTTCGTGTTCCTCGTCGGCATCGCCCTCGGTGCGAGACTCATGGCGGCGCGTCGCGCGCGCACGGCCTTGGCGGCGCGCAACCTCGTGCGCGATGCCGCGCACGCCCACAAGGCGCTGCTCATGGCGCTCTTGGCGGCGCCGCTGCTCGCGCTCGCAGGCCTGCTGGCGCTGCGCTTGACGCTCGGCGTCGACGACTTGTACGCCGGACTGGTCAATCAATCGGCGCCGGCGCGCAGCGTCGAGCGCGCCTGGTTGTGGCACGCGCTGTGGGCGAGCCTCGCCTTGTTGCCGCCCGCCATGGCCTTCGGCGCGGCCTTCCCCTCCACCGCGCACGAGTACTTGCGCGCGCACGCCAAGCTCGAGCCGGCGCGCGCCTTGGCGCGGCTCTACGCTTGGAACGGAGCCGGTTGCGTGGCGGGCGCCTTGCTCGCGGGCTTCGTGCTGTTGCCGCACTTGGGACCGCGCGTGGCGACAGGCGCGCTGCTGGGCCTGCCGCTCGTCGCGGCCCTGCTCGTGGCCCCGCGCCGCCGGGGTTGGGTCGCCGCCGCGGGCGCCTTGGCTGCGTTGTTGTCGACGCAAGTGCTCGCGCCCGGCGACGCGCGCAACCAAGCGCGCGCCCTGCATGTGGGCCACGACGCGCACACCAGCGTGCGCGTCTCCGAAGGCCACGCCACGGATGGCACGTTGATCAGGAGCATCTGGGTCAACGGCAAGCCCGAGGCCTCGACGGCGCCGGTCGACCTGCGCTTGCAGTGGTTGCTGGGCCACATCCCCCTGTTGCTCCACGGCCAGGTCGAGACGGCGGCGTGCGTGGGCCTCGGCACCGGGATGACCGCCGGCTCCTTGCTCGACGGCCCCGCGCTCGAAGAGCTCGTCGTGTACGAGATCTCACCCGCCGTGGCGCAGGCCGCGCGGCGCTTCGATCCTTGGAACGGAGGCGTGCTGGTCGAACCGCGCACGCACCTCGTCATCGCCGATGGACGCCATGCGCTGGCGTCCACGACGCGCAGCTTCGATCTGATCACCGCCGACCCGGTCCATCCATGGACGCGCGGCTCGAGCGACCTCTACACGCTCGAACACTTCGCGCGCGTCAAGGCGCGCCTCGCCGCGGGTGGCGTCGCCTCGCAATGGTTGCCGCTGTACGAGCTCTCCTTCGACGATGTGCGCACCGTCGCGGCCACCTGGTGCGCGACCTTCGAGCACGTTTCGGCCTGGCTGACGGCCTACGATCTGGTGCTGGTTGGATCGTCGACGCCGATGAAGAGCCTCGAGGACTTGTGCGCCGAGGCTCTGCCCGAGCGCATCGCCGGCGTGTTGGCGCAAGTCGGCGTCCACTCCGGCGTCGACGTGGCCGCCTTGTGCTGCGCCGACGACCAGGGCTTGCGCGAGCTGGCGCAAGGTGCAGCCCCCATGCGCGACGACTTGCCCGTGATCGAATTCCGCGCGCCGCGCTCGGCGCTTTCGGGATACTGCACCGACGCCCTGTGGTGGGCCGTGCGCGTCGAGTCGCTGGCCATCGCCCCGCCGCAGGCGCAGATGGAGGCGCAGCGTAATGCGCGCCTCGTCGAGAAGTTCCTCTCCGACCTGCCGTACGGCTTCAGTCTCGCGGTCGACGCCTACGGACGCGGGCTGCTCGGAGGCCAGTAGCGCGGCGGGGCCCGGCCGCGCGGCAGTACGCGCCAGCAAGGCGCATCCAGGACGGAGCGAGCCGGCTCCCAACCCGCGGGGATCTCGCAGGGAGGTGCGCAGGAGCGCTTGCAGGGGCGCACGGCGGCCCGCGGAGCTGTATCCTTGATGCGCCCCAAAGCCATGAAGATCGCCATCACCGGAGCCACTGGATTCATCGGCGGCTACCTGCTGCGCGCCCTCGCCGAAGCCGGCCACGAGGTGAGGGCGCTGGTGCGCCCCGGCCGCGCCACCGCACTCGAAAAGCCCAAGCAAGGCATGGTCGAAGTGCACGAAGGCGACTTGACCAAGCCCGAATCGCTGGACGGGTTCCTCGCCGGCGTCGAGTTGCTCGTGCATGTCGCCAGCGCGCACGACCACCTCGGCGACGAGGAAATGCAAAAGGTCAACGTCAAGGGCACCGAGGCGTTGATGAGCGAAGCCAAGCGCAACGCGGCCCCCGGCTTCCGCGTGTGGGTCGTCAGTTCGGCGGTGATCGGCGCGCCCGTCTACAGCTACTACCGCGACAGCAAGCGCGTGCAGGAGAAGATCATCCGCGGCTCGGGCTACACCTGGGCGAGCTTCCGACCGACGCTCGTGTACGGACGCGGCGACATGCGCCACACGGCTCCGTTCCTGCGCAAGTGCGCGCGCCAGTCAGGCACGATCTGGGTGCCGCACAGCGGCTTGTCCAAGGTCAACCCCGTGCACGTGGACGACGTGGTCGACGCCGTGCTGCGCATGTTCAGCTTCGATCGCGACATGGATGTCGTGTACGAGCTCGCCGGTCCGGGCGGCATCTCCTACAACGAGTTCCTCGACCTGACCATCGCGGCGACGGGCGGCAAGGTGAAGCGCAGGAACATCAGCAAGCGCTGGGCCGACGCAGTCATCTTCCTCAAGGGCCTCTTCACCGACGTGACCGAGGACCGGCGCGCCAGCGCGTACTTCAACCTGCACCACGAGCACGACATCACCGCCGCCTTCCACGAGCTGGGTTGGAAGCCGCGCAGCTACGCCGAGGGCATCCGCGAGGTGGCCGCCGGCGATTGGTGGAAGCGCGCGGACTGAGCGCGCCCCCACCCCGCCCGGCGCGCTCGCCACACAAAGCGGCGGTCCCCGCCCGCGGGTGGAAGTTCCTTCCTGCCCCTTTAGCCGCCGTGCTGCGCGCAGCGGCGTTCGCCGCTGCGAACCTAGAAATCTGCATTTTGTGAAGTCCTAGTAGTTCGCATTTCGATCTGCCTCCCCATGGTGGTCGTCGCCGGGCAGGGCGCCGGGCCGCCAAGGGCAACCAACGGGGTCGGGCGACCCCGCACAACGAGGGCAGAGATGAGTGTGCAACGCATTGGACTGGCGCTGATGGCGCTGGTCGCTTCCGCGGGTTCCGTCGTGGCGCAGGCGCCGACGACGGTCTGGACGCGCGCCATGCCGGCGAATCAGTGGAATCTCGTGGCGCAGTTGGGCGACGAAGGCGGTGCCGTGTTCGTCTTCCCGACGCAGCACAGCGGTTCGCTGCTGCAATTGTCGGCGTACGCCTCCCCCGCCGCGCAGCCGGTGGTCTCGGGGACCTATTCGTCAGGCAGCGGCAGCTTGAAGCTCTCCACCGCCGCGCGCGCTGGCGTGGCCGCGACGTTGAACTGGGCATCAGGCTCCTCGACGCCGCGCCTGAACTTCTGGCGCCTCGGCGTGGCGCAGCCCAGCGCCGGTTGGAACCTGCCCTTCGCGCCGAGCTACGCCTCGTCCATGGGCGTGCATTGCGTGAACGATGGCTCGGCCGCGTACGCCTGGGTGCTCGACCAGAGCGCCAGCAACCTCGCGTTGTGGCGCGTTGGCGCCGCCGGCCAGCTCGAATGGACGGCCACGTTGGCGGCAGGCACTTCGCCCGTGGTCAAGCCGTCTGGCGATGGCTCGCGGGTGCTGGTGGTCGGCACGTTGCGCACGTTCCTGCTCGACGGAGCGAGCGGAGCCACCCTCCACGAGTCAGTCGACTTCAACCAGACGAACCTGTCGAGTTCTTCCATGCATGGCATCGCGCGCGATGGCGGCACCTTCGCGCTGGCCAAGTCCGATGGCGGCATCGTGGTGTGGCAGTCGGTCGCGGGTGCGTGGACCGCTTCCAGCGCAGCGCCGGCCAACAACCAAGCGATTACCAGCCTGACCGTCGATCCTGAGGGACTGCGGCTGGCGGTCCACACCGCCACCGCTGGCGAGTCGAGCACGTTGCGCTTGGCGGTGTACGAACGCGCCGGATCCAGCGCCACCACGTGGACGCTCGCCTACCAGGAGCAAGCCAACGCGCCAGCCGGCGGCACCATCACCTCCGGGGGCCTGTTGTTCCTCGAACACGGTCTCGCACTGGCGAGCGGACTCAGCCAAGGCGCGCTGACCAACGGCGTCGACGTGCGATTGCTGCGCCGCGCGTCGAGTTGGAGTTCCGCGGGCGGACTGGACCTGCCCGGGTCGATCTCCAGCCTTAGCGGTTGGGCCGATGGTCGCCGCTTCCTCGCGCTGCGCTTCGATCAAGCGTCCAACGCGCTGATCGCGTCGCTGCACTCCACCAGCGCGCCCGACTTGTCCGTGGTGGGCGAGCCGGCCTTGGGAACCACGGTGCGGGTCGAGGTGCAGGCCACCGTCGGCCAGCAGGTGCGCCTCTTCAGCGCGCCGCGTACGCCGCGCACCTTCGTGCAGTTGGGCAACCTCGGCGAGTTGCGCCTCGAACGGCAATCCGCTTCGTCGTTGGGCTTGCTCGTCGCGGGCGCCACCGGCGTGGCCTCGCACGACCTCGCCATCCCCGCCAGCGCCCAACTCGCCGGTAGCACGATGGTGATCCAAGGCCTCGCCTTGTCGCCGCGCCGGCTGACGCGGGACTACGCGAAGCTGACCTTGGTGCCCTGACCGTGCCTTCGCGCTCGGCCTGAGCCCGGTGCCGTTCTCGGCGAGCTCGCGCTGGAAGGACCGCGGGCCGCCCCATCGGGAGCGGCCCGCGCGCATCATGGCCCTGCAGGCGGGCGCGACTTTGGCGCGTGGGAGGATGCGCGTCGCCGGGCCCGTGGCCGGCCCTGCGAGCGAAGTCTCTTCAGCGCGACCAGGTCATTGGTTGTCGTTGGCGGACGGGTTCGGACCATCGCCCAGGGGGCTCTTCGGCAGGAGATCCCCGTTGCGTTGGCAGTACTCGTAGGGCAGGTCCGCGGCCGCGAAGCCGGCGATGTCCTCCACGAGCACGGCGTAGATGGCCGGGTTCGCGATCGTCTCAACATCGGACTCGGCGATCAGGCCCTTGATGCGGAACCAGCCGGCTTCCCGATGGGGAGCACCGATGATCTCCAGCGGATCGTCGCTGGCGCCGCGCATGGCGGCCTCCTGCGCGAAGGGGAAGAGCGTCGTGAGGCGCGGCTGGTCCCAGCATGCGAAGCTGTACTGGCTCGACGAAGCCACCTCGTTGTCGTTGTAGCCGTCGACCATGACCGTGGTCGTGAAGGCCTGTCCGCCGGAGAGGCCGATCAGGATCACGCTGGTCTCGTCGATCTGCTGCTGGCCGATGAAGCGCGGGATGCGCAGTTCGGCCGGCGCCTTCTCGTACTCCGGCAGCGGATCCGAGCTGAACTCGAAGTTCAGGTCGCGGATGCCGTCGTTGTCGTCGTCGTTGGGCGCGCGCTCGGCGCCGATGCCCTTGAAGTTGACGCTCGACACCGACCAGTCGGCCGCCGCGGCACCGTCGAGGATCAGCACTTGGCCGATCAGGTGGTTGAACACGATGGGCTCGCCCGTCGGGTTCGCCGTCGTGTCGGTCTCGCTCTTGGCGTAGGCGTAGGCGTAGCCGTAGGAGTTGACCGGCACCTGGGTGGAGGCCAGCATGGTCAACGTGTCGTTGGGCGTGAGCGTGTGCTCGCGGCCCGTCGGATGGCAGCCCATCTTGTCGTCGATGTAGCGGAACTCGACATCGACGTCGCCACCCTTGTTGCCGTTCGTGTTCGTGATCGTCAGCAAAGAGACGCGGCCCGGACGCGTGTCGTACTTCGGGTACAGGAGGAGCGAGGCCGGCTGCAGGCGGTTGAACGTCGGGCAGACCCGGTTGATCGTCACGCGCGCGCGCCGGCAGCAGATCTCGGTGCAGGTGATGTTGCAGCCGGTGACGGCCGGGCAGGTCTGGCAGATGTCGTACAGGAAGCTCACCTGGCCAGGCATGGTTGCCGGCGGGGTCGGCGTGAAGCGGAAGGCGTTCTCCGCCGGGACCCACACCACGGTGCCGGAACCGGCCGGCGTGATCGATCCCGCGACCAGGGTCGGCGTGCCCAAGGTGCAGCCGGTCGAGGCCGAATCGTTGTCCTTCACCGGGATCAGCACGCTCGGCTGCACCGTGGGATCGATGAAGGCGCTGTCGTCGAGCGCGGAGGGAGCCGCCTGCACGAAGACACACACCTCGCCCGTCGAAGAGCACGCCTGGCCGCACACCGTGTAACTGGCCGTGTAG
>SXGR01051522.1_pt1 | contig 37078 bp, 31 predicted proteins | sample 3174711 | NCBI WGS metagenome assembly SXGR01 (sample SAMN11356860, study PRJNA531348) | freshwater metagenome | isolation source: freshwater sample F1-60 | place: China: Fuxian Lake, Yuxi | collected 2017-12-25
CCCTTGTTATCACCACCCTTATTTTCAGTACTAATATTTTCATACTTCTGCTTTAGCTCATTGGCGAGCAAAATAGAAAAATGCTCCATATCATCTTCGCAATGACATGTAACGCGAATTCCTACAATATCTTTTATCTCAAGAATACTTTTATAGCCCAAATATTTATCTTGTCGGCTAAAATTATCCTTTATGCGATCAAATTTTTTTAATCCATTATCAGGGCGGCCCTTAGCATCCACGATATGAATAGAATCGTGATACTGCTCCTTTAATACTTTAATAAATCCCAAAATTTCCCCTTGCAAATTCAAAAAATAAGGCTCATATGAATGATACTCATCTTGACAGGGAAACTCATCTGACATATTAGGAATGCAGAATATTTAATTATTAAAATCTTTATTTTGTTATCCTCAAAAAAAACCTCTTCCCTTTCTGTACCACAACCGGCCCACCTTTCATCTCAATCATCGCCCCCACATCCTCAACCACAACTCCATCAACTTTTACACCATCCTCCTCAATCTGTCGGCGTGCCTCAGACTTGCTTGAACACAATTTTGACTCAACCAAAACATCAACCAGCGGCGCCTGCACCCAATCAACCTTCATCTCCGGCATATCCTCCGGCACGCCGCCCTGCTGGTGCACGGTCTTGAAATGTTCCTCGGCAGCCTCGGCAGCCGCAACACCCCAGTACATTCCAACAATCTCGCGGCCCAAACGCATTTTCAAATCACGCGGATTTGTACCAGCCGCCAAAGACTCGCGCATCGCGACAATCTCGTCCAAATCAACGCGCGTCGCGTGCATGAAGTATTCCAAAACAAGCTCGTCCAAGAGCGACATCACCTTGCCGTACATGTCCGCCGGCTCGTCCAATAAATTAATCGTATTTCCCCAGCTCGACGACATTTTGCGTCCGTCGAGACCTGCAATCAGCGGATTCAACACAATATTCTGTGCAGTCTGGCCGTAATGCGGCTGAATTGTGCGACCCGCCAACACATTAAATCGCTGGTCAGTTCCGCCAAGCTCAACATCGGCGCGAATCGCAACCGAGTCGTAGCCCTGCATCAAAGGATACAGCACCTCGCGCAAACTCACGCGCTTGCCGCCGTCCAAACGCTTCGCGATATTTTCGCGCGCGATAAACTCGGCAACCGAAAACACATTCGCAAGCTCGCCAATTTCCTTAAACCCAAGTTTGCCAAGCCACGTCGAATTAAAATGAATCTCCGCGCGCTCGAGGTCAATAATTTTCCCCGCCTGCGCCACATACGTTTCCAAATTCTTCGCAATCGTCTCCTCGGTCAGCATCGGCCGCTCCGCATCCTTGTCCGACGTGTCGCCAATAATTCCTGTAAAATCGCCAACGATAAAAACAATCTGGTGCCCGAGCGCTTGGAAATCGCGCAGCTTGAGCAAAGGAATCGAACGCCCGAGATGCAAATTCGGCGACGTCGGATCAATGCCGAGCTTCACGCGCAGCTGCGTACCAGACTCCAACTTCTTCTTCAAATCATCCATCACAATCACCTCGGCTACGCCGCGCGACAACAATTCTGCAATTTTTTTCTTATCAGTTGAAATGGTAGGCATAAAAATTCGCTTAATTACAATCATGGTAACTGAAAGACCCATATTTTGCAATCAAAATATAGCTACCGACCCAAGTAAGCTTGATTTTTCCAAAATATTTCAGCACACTTCCACAGCTCAATTTCGAGCTTCTCGTGGTACGAGGTAGAAATGATCCGTTCCCTACTGCCTACACTCCTCCTCACAACCTTTCTGCTGATTATCAGCGGATGTGGCGAACACGACACCGAACAGCCTACTGGAACTTCGCCATTCGGCAACCGCAACCGCGCGTTCAGCCACGCACTGCGGTCCACTATCGTGAGCAGCACTCAGAGAATGACGGTAACCTTTCCGCGCCAGCATGGCTCGCCGAGCAGCTTGTGCAGTCATCGAGCAATCCAGAAGTGCTCATCGTGGCGCCCGAGCAAGCGCTGCCAAACGTCTACATGGCAGTACTCAAAGAGCTCATCGAACACTTTGATGTTCGACAGTTTCGGAACTACGAAAAACTGCCAAAGATCATTCCCTGCATTTCCGGCGCACGCACAGCGAGGGGCCTGAAATTTGAGGACACCACTGTGAGCCTCAAGCAGCTGGAGGCCTACCTCAAGGCCAAAGGCCTGGGAAAGGCCTGAAATCAAAACGACATGTCTCGCGCGAACCCGCGGGGCATGTCGTTTCTTTTTTTTTCCAAGAAATTATTGTAATCGCTTATCAAGCTCAACCAACTTTTCCTCTGCCTCCTTTAATTTCGCGCGTTCTTTTTCAATCACTGCAGCCGGCGCGCGTCCAACGAATTCTTCGTTCGACAATTTTGCGCGCAACGTTTCGATATAATGCGAAACAGAATCTCGCTCTGCTTCGAGTTTGATTTTCTCATCCGGAGACTCTGTCGATTCTGGTTTTGGAATGGTAATCACACCCTCCTCAATCACCGACGCAAGCTGTCCTTCCGGCGCTGCGTCTGCAAAAAGAACTTCACATCGCGACAACTTTTCAATCACCATCTGGTGGAGTGCAAGCGACTGTTTCATTTTTGTCACAATCGTAACCGGCACAATCGCACCCGCTGGAACTTTGTAATCATTCTTGAGCGCACGAATTGCGGTGATCACATTTTGCGCATGCGCAAATTCACGCTCCGCTTCTGGATAGAGTGCCATGCTTACATATTCTGGCCACGGCGCAATCATCAAGAAATCTTTTTCGTTTTTTGCATACGTCGCCTGCCAAATTACTTCCGTCACAAACGGCATATATGGATGCCAAAGTTTGAGTAAGTTTTGTAAAACGTAATGCAAAATTACAATTTTACCGCCCTCAACTTTCGCGCCTTCCAAATACCAATCCGCCAGCTCATTCCAGGTGAAGTCGCGAAGCACTTCTCCCGCGCGCGAGAACTCAAACTTTTCCATTGACTCCGAAAATGTTCGAGCAGCTTCTGCGAAACGCGAGAGCAACCATTTGTCCATTGTTGTAAGCGGAAGATCCTCGACTTCTGATTGCGAAATAATTCGGCGCTCTTCGCTATCTTGCGAAACAATAAAGCGTGAAATATTCCACAGTTTGTTCGTGAAATTTCGAAAGCCCGCAATTTTTTCCTCCGACACGCGCAAATCATTTCCCGGAGTCTGCCCAATTAAAAGCGCGAGACGAACCGCATCAGTTCCGTATTTTGGAATCACATCGAGCGGATCAATTCCGTTTCCAAGCGATTTCGACATCTTGCGTCCCTGCGCGTCGCGCACAAGCCCATGCAAATACACATTCTTAAACGGCACTTCGCCGAGCGCATAGGTCGTCATCAAAATCATGCGCGCAACCCAGTTCGATAAAATGTCGTATCCTGTTTCGAGCACATCATTCGGATGATACGTTTGCAAATCTCCAACTTGTGAGCCGCTCGCATCGAACTCATGAATCGTTGCATGACCATTCACCGGATATTCATCTGCAGTTTCAATTGAGCTCACGCCGTAATTTTTCAGCAAACTAATTGTTGCCCCATGTGTTACAACAACAACCGTTCGCCCCTTAAACTCTTCAAGCAAATCCTGCATGAATTCCTCTGAGCGTTTTTTCAATTCCATGTATGGCTCAATTCCTTGCTGCGCTGTCGAATACCAATTATTCAGCGGTCCGCGCGCCTGTAAAAATTCTTCAATTGTCTTTCCTTCGAGCTCGCCCGTTCCAACCTCACGAATGCGATCGTCAAAACGAACTTCGAGTCCCATTTTTTCTGACAAAATTTCCGCCGTTTCTTTAGTCCGCAAAACTGGCGACGCAATAATCGCAACAGGATTTTCACCCGCAAGTAAATCACTGCAACGCGCAACCTGATTTTTTCCTTCATCGGTCAAACCATTTTGCGCATCAAAAATTTCCGCATCCATCACCCCATTCACATTGCTCCATGCCTCTCCGTGGCGCACAAAAATCACGCGCGTGTATGGCCACCCGAGTGTCGAGAATGTCCACATACCGGACGAGAACCACGTATCGAGTGCATCCGGATCTTGCGTTACTGAACCATTACAATGCGGACACATCAAAACATCATCAACCGAACAAATCGGCTCTGCGCACTCCGCAGTTTTCTGCTGCTCACAATACCAAACAGGAATACGATGTCCGTACCAAATCTGACGCGAAATACACCAGTCACGCAAATTATCTACCCAGTTAAAATATGTTTTATCAAAACGCTCAGGCAAAATATTTACCTGATCCGTTGCGACAACGTGGCGCATCGTATCTTTGAGCGACACCATCTGACCCGCCTCAAGTCCTGCAATCGGTTTGCGTTTTGATTGTTTGAACGTAAACTTTTTATTTACATCAACAAACCACTGCAATTTTGGCAGCGGTAAAATTTCTGTTTCGCAGCGTGAACACACCGGAACATTCTGATCAATCTCTTCTTCTTTTTCGATCAAATTTTCTGCGCGCAGCCATGCAACAACTTTCTCGCGCGCTTCCTCGAGCGTGAGCCCCGCGTAATCACTTCCCGCCTCCGCCGTCATGCGACCATCCTCACCAATAATTTGAATGAGTGACAAATCATGCTGAAGCGCCATCTGATAATCAACATTGCTATGCGCCGGCGTTACACCGAGTGCACCACTTCCAAATTCTTTTTCAACATTGTGATCCGCGATAACTCGAATCGAAAGTTTTGTACCTCCCGCGCCGCCAAACGGAACTTCAATTGTTTTTCCAATCATCGCGATGTAGCGTTCGTCACTTGGATGAACTGCAACCGCCGCGTCGCCCAATTTTGTTTCTGGTTGCGTCGAAGCAATCATCACCGGAAATTCGTGTCCGTATTTAAAATAATACAAAACCGTTTTTCGCGCCTTTGATTCAACTTCATCATCTGACAAAGTCGATGCACAACGCGAACACCAATTAATCACGCGCTTGCCGCGATAAATCAAACCATCTTTAAACATTTTCTGAAACATCACACGCACACCAAGCGAACGCTCCTCGTCGAGTGTGAACGCCTCGCGCGACCAATCGAGCGATGCACCCATTTTTCGAAACTGCAATTTAATGCGATCGCGCTTTGAGTCAACAAAATCATCGATGCGACGAACGAGCTCCTCTCGACCCAAATCGTGGCGCGTTTTTTTCTCTTCTTTTAAAATTTGCTTTTCAACAACATTCTGCGTTGCAAGCGCCGCATGATCCGTTCCCGGAATCCAAAGCGCGCGCTTCCCGTTCATGCGATGGTAGCGAATAAGAGAATCCTCAATCGCAAGCATCGATGCGTGTCCAATATGAAGCGTTGCAGTTGCATTTGGTGGCGGCACCACGATAGTATATGGCTCACGTGACGCAAAGTCCGGCAGGTTCTCCGGGATAAACGACCCCGACTCCTCCCACTGCGCGTAAATCGAATCTTCAAATTGTTGTGGCTCGTAAGCCTTTGGCATGTCGCTCATAAAGTGCACGTTAGTGTATGTATCCTAGCGGAAAAATCGCTTGAATGCAAAAATTGATCCGCCACATACAAAAGTTTATCAACATCAGAGTTTTCTGCTAAGATGACGTCTCTCGGCTGTAAAGCTGAAGCATGACAAAAAAAGCATTGACCTGAGGCCCAAAATCACGTAAGATACAGAGTCAATCTAAGGCTTAAATCTCATAAAAAATGGCATTTCAGACAGCAGATCAATTTCAACAAGCACTCGCCGCCGCAACCTCGGCGCTTGTTTTGTGCCGTCCAAATCCAAGCTACGATGAGATTGCTGCAAGCCTTGCGATCAGTGCCCACATTAAAACCCTCGGGAAAGAATCTCTCGTTGTTTCTGAAAATTATTCACAACCAAGTGCGCTCAAATTTTTGTCAACAACGGACACCATCAAATCGAAGGTCGGGCAACTCCAAGATTTTGTAATTTCAATTCAACTCCCCGGCGACGGTCTCGAAAATATTCGCCACGAAGTTGTGGATGGAAAAGCTGTGATCAACATCACCCCAACATCCGGAATTATTTCGCCAAGCGATATTTCAATGCGCTCATCGAAATTCCGTTTCGATCTAATTGTTGTTGTCGGCGCGCCGGACGCCGCATCACTCGGCGCAACGTATTCAGAAAACACATCTTTGTTTAACGCAATCCCCGTCATCACTGTCGACTGCTCTCCTGCAAACGAACATTTCGGACACATCAACATTGTCGACATCACACTCACCAGCGTGAGCGAAGTTGTGTATTCACTCCTCGCCGAATGCAAAAGCGAAATTTTACATTCAACAGCAAATCTTTTGCTCACCGGAATGATCGCGGCAACACAAAGTTTTAAAACACGAAATGTAAATGCACGCACACTTCAAACAGCAAGCGCGTTGATTTCGCTCGGTGCCGACCGCGAGCAGATTGTGCACAATTTATATCGACAACGTTCGGTCGCTGCGCTCAAACTGTGGGGCGCTGTTCTCTCACGTGTCCAAACAGATGTGCAGCAACCCCTTATGTGGAGCACACTCACCCGCGAAGATTTCGCGCGCGCTGGTGCAAAGGAATCAGATTTGAATGACCTCATCGACGAGCTCATTTACACCGCGCCCAACACAAAAGTTTTTTCTTTGATTTACGAAAGCCCCGACAAACCTGAAGAAATTATCGTTATCGTCGACGCACAACGCCCATATCGCGCTGACATTTTAAGTGGTGGATTTACCACAACTCACGGAACAACAAGTCGAACACAATCTGTACTCGAGCGCTACACTCTCGCCGATGCAAGCACACGCGTAACAAATGTATTGCGCGCGAAAATGCGGGAATAAAAAAATCGCCCGGCCGCACGAATGCAACCGGGACTTGGGTTCTGTCTTCAACTAGGTGTTCGGCGCATCAGGCACGATCTTTGACATCTTCTCGTCGACAAGATGCTGAAGCGCTTCGATCATGTCGTCCCGCAAGTTGGCCTGGCAGACTTGATCTCCATTGTCCACATCGATGAGCTGGGTTGTTGGCAGTGTCACCGTTCTTCCCCTGCGACAATACGCCCTGTTTTTGAAAACGCTGTGCGGCGCATTCGAGAGAGCAAATGCTTCGCTCAACTCTTCTGTCGAAAAGCGCCGAGACCACCGACAGTTCCAGTCAGGACCCCATTCAAGGTAGAACGAGACCACCCAAGGCGTATCCGGGAGAGTCTCTTTTGGGCTCCAAAGAACAACGATCGTTGCAGGCGTCTGAGAACTCTTGATCACAACACCGTTGCTCGGCCAATGTTCTTTGGGAGCAAGACACATGTTCCGACTATCCGGATGTGACGACTGAATAAATTGAACATTCCGCATCGTTCGGCCCTCCTAATAGACCTGAACCAGGATAATCTATTCAAACATTTAATGCAATGAGTGACATCTTGTGGATATTGGTAAGCTGGGATTCCTGCGCGCGCTCGGTCGCGCGCAGCCGGGGCAGCCAGAATTGTCACCCAGCAATTCCTTGATGCCCTTCGAATCCCAACAACTATGCCTATATAAAATCACCACTCATTTGAGTGGTGATTTTATATAGGCCAGCTGGGATTCGAACCCAGGACCCCAGCGTTATAAGCACTGTGCTCTTACCGACTGAGCTACTGGCCCGAGTGAGCAAACAGAAATGAATGCTCGCATTCATTTCTGTTTGCGAGCGAGGGCTGAAGACACGAGAAGCCCTGTGGGCTTCGAAGTATCTTCTGACCCATCATTTTATGTTTGAAAAAAACAACGGGTAAAAACCCGAAACGAACGTTGCCACTCTACCACCTCCTCTCCATTCTTTCAACAAACGAAGCTGCGCGCAACCCTCGACTTTCTCCCCCAATTGCGCTACCATTCCTATATATGAAGCACAACCTTCGCCTTCCATGGCTCAAACCACTCATCAAAACCTTCCCAAACGCGGAAGTTTTTCTGGTTGGCGGCATGGTTCGTGACCTTATCCTCAAGCGCGAAAGCAAGGATATCGACCTCGTTGTCCGCGGCGTCCCTCTCGAGCGCCTCATCTCATTTCTCAAAAAACAAGGTAAAGTCGACGTTGTCGGCAAAACGTTTGGTGTCATCAAATTCGCCTACAAAAACCAGCCACAAATCGACATAGCACTTCCCCGAACTGAAGTCGCGGGCGGCTCCGGCGAGTACCGCGACGTGAATGTTAATTTCAATTTTGCACTCCCGATCGAAGACGATCTCAGCCGCCGCGACTTAACCATCAACGCAATCGCGCTTAACCTCATCGACAACACCCTCGTCGATCCATTCGGCGGTCGCGCCGACATCAAATCAAAAACGATTCGCGCCGTTGGCAAACCTGAAATTCGCTTCCAAGAAGATTACACACGCCTTCTTCGCGCGCTTCGCTTCGCGTGCCAACTCGGGTTTACAATCGAACCAAAAACCGCGCGAGCAATCAAAGCACTCCTCCCGCACCTGAGCGAATTAAACGCGCTCGGCGAACGCAAAGTTCCCTACGAACTCATCGGCCGCGAACTCGTCAAATCCCTCGTTTCAAACCCGGTTCACTTCATGGAACTCTGGGATTCTTTTGGCGCGTTCGAGTATGTCATGCCCGAACTTTTGAAAATGCACAAATGCCCACAACCAAAAAATTACCACGCCGAGGGCGACGTGTGGAAGCATACTGTCCTCGCGCTCGCGAATTTGCACGGCAAACCATATCAGCAATTTCTCAAAAAGTTGCCGCCGATTTATAAGGCTCCAAAAAAAGCATCGCCAACGCAATACGTTGCAGTTTTGCTGCACGATGTTGCAAAACCACTTACCATTCAGACTCCGAAAAAAGACGGTGTCGATCGTATTCGATTCACCGGCCACGATACCGAAGGCGCAAAAGTTGCGCGCACCATCACAAACCGACTTCGATTGTCGTCTGTTGAGGGTGTTAACATCGATTCTGATTTGCTCGTCTGGCTTGTTGAGCACCATCTTCTCGCTGTACAGGCCGACGTGCTCGACATGAAAGAAACAACCATCGAAAAATATTTCCTCCGAGACCTCGATCGTGGACGCGAACTTTTGACGATGCTTTTCGGCGACGGATCTGCAACGGTTCCCGAAAATAGCAAGGACAAAAAACGACACCTCGATGACGTGTTGCGCCGCATCAAAAAACTTCTCAAAACCCGCGGCGGCCGCCAATCACTTCCTGACCCACTCGTGAACGGAAGCGATCTTATTGCTGTGTTTAAAATTCAGCCAGGACCTCGCATTGGCGAACTTCTCGGCATCGTCCGTGAAGCTCAACTCTCCGGAAAAATTAAAACAAAAATTCAGGCAATTGCATTCCTCAAAAAACTGATTTAAAAAAAGGAACACGGCTCGCCGCAAACTTGCACTTTAGCAAGCTCGAAGCGATACCGTGTTTTTTGTTGCGCCAATTAGGGCACAGCCGCTGCGGTAGCAGGGGGAGGCTCCCGAAATTCGTGATACGACCCCTCGCGCAAAATCATGCACGCCTCGCCAGGCTTGAGAGCAAGACGCAATGGTGGCTTCACATCCCGAGCACGATGCTTTTCGAGCACAACAAGGTTGATGAGCTCTCGGCTGAGCACAGCAATGAGCACATCGCACCCGAGCTGCGCGTTCAAATGCCTCAACACTTGACGAGCAACCGCATGATAGTCATCCGAATCAGAGTCAATGCCCTTAGTTGAGAAAGCACTCACCGTCGTCACTGTTGGACGCGGCATATGAATGACACAGACACGGAACTGTTCGGCAACCTTAAACGCAACCTCAGTCTCTCCTGAGTGAATGACTCGAACTGACGAATTTTCAATCTCATCAAGTCTCGCGCGAACACTCTGCGCAACCTTTTCAGCACGAGCAAGATCTTCTGAAAGAGGCCTACAGTTGTTGTCACCCGAAGCTTTCACAACAAGCACCAAAATAGGTGTTACCCTAAAAACTTCTGTATATGGCATCACGATGACTCCTCGCAAAAAATTCGCGATGCAGAATTCTAACACCACTGCCTCAAAAAAACAAGACCCCGCCGAGTGGCGAGGTCTTGTGAATTGAAATTGTAGAAATTTCGATTACTTTTTTGCTTTTGCTGCAGGTTTTGCACCTACTGCGCGCTTTTCTGTCATGCGCTTGGTTGAATCCATAGCGTATGAGATGTCTGCGCGACGAACCTTGAATTCGCGAACGATTTCAATTTTCTTGATTGTTGGAGATGCGAGAGGAAAAATCTTCTCTACACCAACAGTACCAGATTTCTTGTAAACGATGATGGTTGCGCCAACTTCCTTGCGGTGTGAGCGTTTTAATACCAAACCTTCGTATACCTGGATACGTTCTTTAACTTCGCCTTTTGGGGTTGTTTCTTTGATCGCCTGGTGGACGCGAACGACCTGACCCGGGCGGATTTCTTCGTAAAGTTCCATAGTGGGCATAGTTTAGCAAAAGACGCGGTGCGCGTCAAGTATGAAAAAGCGGGCTTATTTTGTAGCTCCTGGGTACATATATCCCTTAACAATTTTAGCCACAGCTCGGATTGCCTCAGTTCGGTGGCCCTGCTGATTGTAAACCACGTGCGTCGCCCAATCCTTTTGAGACATTTCCTTGCGTGCGGTCTGCATACGGCGCTCAACTTGATCCGGAGTTTCCTTCGAGCGACGGCGTTCGATGCGCGAGCGGAGCGAATCCATCGAATCTGGCATGAGGAAAATCGTAACAGCGTCGCGAAGTTTGCGTTTGAAAATTTTCGCGCCCTGAATATCGATAATAAACAAAACCGAAATTCCCTGCTGCTGGAGCGATTTCAAATCTTCCCACGCGCTTCCATATTGATCGCCATGAACATTCGCGTGTTCGATAAAATCACCCGACGCAACTTTGCGTTCAAACTCTGCAACCGAAACAAAATGATAATCAACATGGTTTTCCTCACCCGGGCGCTGCGCACGCGTCGTATAGGTGACGATTTTTTTGAGGCGTTTAAATCGACGAAGGAGCGCATGGCCAATCACTGTTTTTCCAACGCCCGATGGTCCCATCAAAATAAAGATCTGCGACTTGTTCATACAGCTTTGAATTGCGTCAAATAGTTTGCAAAATCAGGTGGAAGTTCAGCGAGATATTCCTTTCGAGCACCTGTTTTATCAGTGAACGCGAGACGTGCCGCATGCAAACACAGGCGTGGCGGAAGCGGAAATGCTTTACCCATTTTTGTTTTGCCGAATTTTTTAAGCGGATATAATGTATCGCCAACAACCGGATGCTGAAGTGAAAACATATGTACACGAATCTGGTGTGTGCGTCCTGTGTGGATGTGCACGCGGAGCAATGTTGTTGTTGAAAAACGTTTTTCAACAAAATATTCTGTGCGCGCCTCGTTCCCCTCTTCGTAATTCGACGAATGCGCAGCCATACGGCCACCGCGCGACATACGCCCAATCGGCAAATTGATTTCACCAAAGTCGCGAAGCATTTTTCCATGCACCAAAACCAAATATTCTTTTTCGATCGTGCGATCCTGAAACTGAACCTTAAGCGCATCAAACGTTTTTTGATTGAGTGCAATTACCATGAGACCACTTGCCTCACGATCAAGGCGGTGCACAATTCCTGGACGAAGTTCTGGTTCGTCGCCAACTGTTTTAATTTGTGGAAACTTTTTTACGAGCCAGTCAACTAATGTTGGCTCGTCTGGGCTTGAATCCGCAGGGTGCACTAAAAGTCCCGCAGGCTTAATGATAACGACATAGTCGTCCGTCTGTTCGATTATGTCAGGCTCAAGCCCAATTCCATTCATCATAATATTTTTTTAAGATTTTGACCGGTCAAGCTTTCCTTTACTTTCGCAACATCCTTTGGAGCTCCTTGTGCAACAAGCATACCTCCATGCTTTCCGCCGCCCGGACCCATATCAATCACCCAGTCTGAACATTTGATCACATCGATATTGTGTTCAATCACGAGCAATGAATTTCCTTTGTCTACGAGAAGGTGGAGCACGTCGAGCAAACGCTTGATATCTTCAAAGTGCAAACCCGTTGTTGGCTCATCAAGAATGTAAAGCGTCTTTCCTGTTGCGCGACGAGAAAGTTCTGTAGCCAGTTTAACACGTTGCGCCTCACCACCTGAAAGAGTTGTTGCAGGCTGACCAAGTTGCAAGTATCCCAAACCAACGTCATACAAAATCTGAAGCTTGTCTGAGATCGCAGGAATGTCGTGAAAGAACTGGCGCGCTTCATCAACGGTCATCGCGAGCACATCGGCGATATGCTTTCCACGATAATGAATTTCAAGCGCTTCGGCATTATACCGTTTGCCGTGACACTCATCACACTCGACGTAAACGTCCGCGAGGAATTGCATCGGGATTCGGACGTACCCTTCTCCAGAACACGCCTCACAGCGTCCTCCGCCCTTCACGTTGAACGAGAACTTACCTGCATCGTATCCACGAATCTTTGCTTCTGGCTGCTCGGTATACAAATCACGAATCGCCGTAAACACACTTGTATATGTTGCAGGATTCGAACGTGGTGTTCGACCAATTGGGGATTGATCAATTGTAATCACCTTATCAATATGTTCAAGACCGGTAATTGTTTTGTGTGCTGCTGGCTCATCTTTTGCGCGATAGAAATGTTTCGCGAGCGCTTTACCCAAGATATCAATCACGAGTGTCGATTTTCCAGAACCTGACACACCCGTCACACACACAAACTTTCCAAGTGGAAACGAAACATCAACGTTACACAAATTGAACGCGGTCGCACCTTTAACCATAAGCGCTTTGCCATTTCCTTTATGCATCTTTTTTGGCGGTTCGATTTTTCGTTTGCCTGACAAATATTGTGCGGTCAAAGAATCTTTTGATTTCAAAATATCTTTGAGCGTACCCGCAGCCATGATTTCACCGCCGTAACGACCAGCACCTGGACCCACATCAATAATATAATCCGCGTGTTCCATCATTGTCTCATCGTGTTCAACAACAATAACCGTGTTTCCAATATCGCGAAGCGATTTCAATGTTTCAACAAGTTTTTCTGTGTCTTGCGGATGCAAACCAATCGATGGCTCATCCAAAATATAGATGACGCCGGTGAGCGCACTCGAAAGCTGTGTCGACAAACGCACGCGCTGCGCTTCTCCACCCGACAATGTGTTCATCGCGCGATCAATCGTCAAATATTCAAGACCAACTTTCGCGAGATCCTCAAGGCGTTTCACAATTTCTTTCAAAATCGGCGCACTGATCAAACGTTCGCGCTCTGTGAACAGCTCTCCGCTCGCATATTCAACAGCAGTTACAGATTTCGCAGGCTTCTTTTTTGCCGTTTCCTTTTTTTCTTCAGGGGTTTCAATACGAAGCGCGCGAAAAACCTCGAGCGCCTCTTCAATTGCAAACGCCGTATACTCCGCGATATTTTTTCCAAGAATTGTAACTGCAAGCGCTTCTTTGCGAAGACGGTTTCCCTCACACACCGGACACACACGCTCGCGCATATAGCCCTCAATTTCCTTTCGAATATAATCCGACGTCGTTTCTGTGTGGCGCTGCGTTAAATTCGAAACAATACCTTCAAACACAACAGACTTCTCTTCAACTATATATGTCTGCTGCCCTGTTCCGTAGAGCAAAATATCAAGTGCCTGTTTTTTAAGCTGCGCAACCGGTGTATCAGTCGAAAAATTATGCGTATCCGCAACTGCCTGCAGCAGTTTCTGGTAGTACTGTTGGTTTCCGGTGATGCGTGTCCATGGCTGAATCGCGCCTTCCGCAAGCGTCAAACGATCATTTGGCATCACCAAATCCGGATCAACGTCGAGTGTGATTCCAAGTCCAGTACAGCGACCACATGCGCCATGAGGAGAATTGAAACTAAAAAATCCAGGCTCAAGCGATGGCAATTTGTTGCCACAATTTGCACACAAGCGTTCTGTTGAGTACACAACGTCCTCGCCCGAATCCATGAGAGTCACAATCAAAAATCCATTTCCCCATTCGAGTGCTTTTGTAACACAACCACTGATGTCAGCTTTCTTAACATCCTCAACGCGACCGATCACAAACTCGATTGTGTGGCCCAAATCCATCGACAAACCTAGATGTGCAACTTCCGCGCGACGAACAAACATACCGTCAACGCGCGCCATATCAACATCAGCTTTTTCCATTGCGCTCTGAAGTGCGTAATCCGAAATCGCTTCATCTTTATAGACCGGCGCTAAAATATAAATTTCTCCTTTATCACGCGCAAGTCGGCGCGCTTCTTCTACAATCTGACCACGAGAATATTCGCGCGACTCACCGCCACACACCGGACAATGCTGACGACCGATGCGCGCAAAAAGCAAACGAAGATGATCGTAAATTTCCGCAACGGTTCCAACGGTTGAGCGTGGGTTGAGCGCTGCAGTTTTCTGATCAATCGCAATTGTTGGTGACAATCCTTTAATTTCATCGACATCAGGCTTGTCCTGCATGCCCATGAACTGACGAGCATAGCTCGACAAACTTTCAGCGTAACGACGCTGACCTTCTGCGTAAATAGTATCAAAAGCAAGTGATGATTTTCCTGAACCTGAAAGACCGGTAATCACCGTCAAAGAGTTCTTGGGAATTTCAATCGAAACGTTTTTTAAATTATGAACTCGAGCGCCGCGAACGATTAATTTTTCACCCATATTTGCATGCAAAAACAATATGCTTTGCATACTACCACGGATGTCAAGAATGTTCAAGAACTCAGGGGTGAACCCTGTATTTCCTATTTATTTTAGTTACCTGCGCCCTGTGCAGCACCTGCGTTGGTGTACTGAACATCGATAATATTTGGAAATCTAATGCCATTATTCCACACGTCTTCATCGCTTACATATAATAACTCCTGATTATTGACGGTAAAAATATCCAGCTTAGCAGAACCCTTTGCATCATCACAAACCCCTTGCACTGAAATAAATTTATTATTTGCAAACTGTGACTGCACACTTGCAAGCGCACCTGGCGATATTGTGCACGCACCTTGAGTTCCACTGCATAAATCATTACCGTACCCCTTACTAGAAGCCTTTGTGCATCCACACCCAACTTTTTGTATTCTAAATCCATTTGTATACGAACCACTCAGACCCATTTTTTTTGTGTTTAAATAGTCTGCAACTTTTTTATTATTTGTTGAGCTATCAAAAACGCTCTCAGGATAAACATTTACAAAACAAGCAAAAGGAATCTTTTGAATTACCGGACTATCTCCATCTGTTTTATCTTTATGTACACTCCAAAACGGCTTATCCGTAACACATCGCCCATACGTTGATAGCTCTGCATAGAATCCGCTTCCAATCGGTTGATTAACTTGTGAAATGAGGAGACGACCTGGTAAATTCAAGCTTGGCGATGGATTTTTAAGACAACCCACCATAATAGTGCTTTGCAGTGATTGAAATTTTCCAATACTCCCATCGTTGCAGTCAGTTGGCATCAAGCATCGAGGCTGATTAGCAGATCCGCTATGGTCATACCATAATCCTGTTGTGCCAAAAGTTCCCGAGAAAAAGTCACTTTCTCTGCAATATCCCTTAATGCAAGCTAATTTTTTTACAGACGAATTACAAGGTGTTTTATCATCACATGCCATAGCAAGATCTGAACCGTCTGAGCACACACCAACGCCGCTAAGTGAAGCGCCACGTCCATTATTTACACAATTTCCCTCATTACATCCATATTTTTTTTCCACAGCTTCAGCGTCTGCAGTACCAGTTCCAACACCGGCGCCGACCGAAAGAAATTCGATAAGATTTTTTTGAAAATTTTTAGGAATAACACATGCTTGACGCAATTTTCCACTCACACAAACACCATATTTTCCAGCACCGCACGCACCAGCACTCGTAATCAAGCATTTATCGCTTGCACAGTCTCCATCTGCCTGACATACAGAAAAATCAGGGAGGTCATGTTTCATTTCAACACAATAACCATTCGCAGGCTCTTGGCCTTCTTTATAATCTGAGTACAAATTGTCTGCAATCGCAAGTCCTGTGATAACCGCAATTCCACCCAGTATCAATTTCCCTTTTCCACCACTCGCCGAAATCGCAGCCTCTGCTGTGTTTTGCGCCGCAGACGTTTGTCCGCTTGTTGCAGCATCGACTGCTAAATTTTCCGCAACCTCAAGCGCGACTTTTTTTGCAATTTGTCCTGCACCCTGCTGTGCAACTCCAGCAGTTGCAGAGCTAATTATAAATGGACCAGCAGCTGCAATTGCCGCACCACCCACAACAAGCGCCATAAAACCGTTTGCCTGACTCACACATTTGTTACTTACATAATAGCCTGTTGGTTTGCATTTAAAATTTGACCCCTTTGCAGCGCACGCATTCGCCTCACCTGGATCACATCTATCCCCCTCTTCCCCAGTTTGCGCCACATCAAATTTCTCCGGCCGAATCGCATGCATCGGCGGCAATTTCATGTTGAGCAACTGCGGATTAATTGTATATAAAATTGTATTTGCACCAAAAAGCAAAAGCAGGCCAAGTGCCGCATTTTTTATCCGATCTTTCGAATTGTTAATCGAACTTACCGCACCCGAAAGCATCCACTGAATCCCAGAAAAAACAATCACAACGACCATGACAATCACCCCAAATCCAAGCGCGTATTTATACGCCGTATTGATGTACAACGGCAAACCCGCAATTACACCCGTTGAACCAATATCAACCTGCAACTTCGTTGAAAGTTGTTTAATGTAGCAATAATCACCAACTTGCGCATTTAAATCAGATTTTGGTGGAATCCATTCGTACTGCTGCTCAGTTGAACCTTTTTGGAGAACAGCAACACACTCCGCTTTGGTCCACGGTGTCCGCTTTCCACTTGCTGTTATTGCAGCAGCATCTGCCGCCGCCTTTTGCTGCGCCGCCGCATTGTCTGCTGCTGTTTTGTTATCAGCCTTAACTGTATCAATTTTTTTCTGCAACTCCTGACATGATGCGACCGCGGTACAGTCTTTTTTGTGCGCAATCATTTTATCTCCATTTGGCACATCCAAAAATTGTTTGTAAGAAGCGACTAAGCAGCTTGAAAACGTTTCAGACTTTAATGCTTCAGCTTTATCAATTGGCGTACATGAACGAAGCACACCTGTATTATTTGTAATCTCACAGCAGCCCGTATTTAATACAGCATCGGAAAACGATTTATATTCGCCTGTATTTCCACAACTACCCGCAATTGCATTGCCGCTGTTATATTCATAAAATTGGGCAATCTTTTTTTGTGCCAATGTTGTGATTTCTGATGGTTTTTTACAAGGTTTTCCAATTGTTCCACTTTCAAACCACATCGCTCCATCGCCTAAATCCGAAAGCCATTGCGGCGGCTTAGTAGCAGAATCCACGGTATAAATACAGCAATCATTCCCAGCTGCCCGAACCTCCGCGCTCGGCACAAAAAAATTCCCAGCAAAAAATGTTACGAAAAAAATCGTTGCTAAAAATTTTTTGCCAAGCTCTTTTGTCATACCTATTTCAGCCGATCAAAAATAATATCCCACGCAACTTTTGGAACCGCACCCTCAAACTTAACACCGTTGATAAAAAACGTTGGCGTCCCCTTAACGCCAAGAGCTAAACCGTCTTGGACATCGCGCAAAACCTGCGCCTTATGCTTCTCACTTGTAAGACACGACTTGAACAAATCCATATCGAGCCCAATATTTTTTGCGTAACCCTCAAGTGCCGGCTGCGTCAAATCAGACTGATTCAAAAACAACTGATCGTGATATGCCCAATATTTATTTTGATCCTGCGCGCAATGAGATGCTTCTGCTGCTCGAAACGCTTCTGGATGAATATCCACTAAAGGAAAATCACGATAAACGAATTTTACATTCTTCATCGTTTCCATATATGGACGAATCACCGGAAATTCTTTTCCTGAAAATGGACACTGAAAATCTCCAAATTGAACAATCGTAATTTTTGCATCGTCCGGTCCTCGTGTCGGACTTTTTTCAGAAAGCAACTGACCAACAGCACCATTTTTTTCACCCGCTTTCCCCGTTGTAAAGTCACTAAAATTTGAAATCGGTTTATATGTTCCCGCTTTCATTTGTTGAACATTCGAATAAACCTCAAAACCAAACCAAATTGCTGCAAATAAAATAAGCGATGAAACAATAATCAAAATGATTCCCCACGATCGCTTATACCACGGAAGTTTTTTTAAAGGTGCTGTAATAATTTCAGACATATAGATGAAAGTGGGCTCATTATATCATACTACAGCACTCACCACACATCAGACGATTAATCGAGAAGTGTATTTTCTAAAATTGGTATTTCTGGACCCTGACCAATTTTAGAAAATACACTTCTTGACTAAGCAGGCCGATTTCTGATATGGTTGCCCATATGCAAACGACTTTAAATATCGTACAAATTGTAATTTCAGCACTTCTCATTGTGGCTATTTTGCTTCAACAGAAGGGTGTTGGACTTGGTGCTGCTTTTGGCGGATCAAGCAATGTTTACTCAACAAAACGTGGTGTAGATAAAATCCTCTTCCGCGCAACAATTGTGCTCGCAGTTCTCTTTTTTGTAACTGCTGCAGCAAATCTGCTCATTCAATAATTTCGCCCCGTATGCGCCTTCTCAAGAAGGCTCGTCAGCGAATTCAGGAGTTCATTCATGCAGTGAGACGTCCTGACCGAGCTCTTATCGCCAGCGTATTACCGAGCAAGCGCCCAACACTTGCTCAGATTCAACATGTCGATCTTTTTTTGGATACATGGGAAAAAAACCTCATCGGCGCTATGGGTTTTTTGGCTCTCATTTCTGTTATCGGGGTTTTTTGGAGCATTAAAATTTTAAACACTATTCAAGGACCTGCCGAAGGAGGAAGTTTTCAGGAAGTACTTGTTGGATCTCCTCGCCACATCAATCCAATTTTTGCAGTAACTGATACAGACCGAACACTTTCAAACACGCTTTTTCTCCCACTCTGCGACACATTTAATCAAGATATCCCTGCGCTTGCGAAATCTTGTGATTTTAGTGGACAAAAAACAGTAACAATTACCCTCGATGACCGATTGTGGCACGATGGTAAACCTGTTGTTGCTGATGATGTAGTTTTCACTTTGCAAGCAATGCAAAACGAAGCAGTCGGCAGTCCTTGGCGCGCGCTTGCCAATAAAATAACCGTGACTAAAAATAGCAACAAGCAGGTTGTAATTACTACTCGCCAACCAATCCCAGAATTAAAAACGCTCACATCTATTGGCATTATTCCAAAACATTTGTGGAGCGCTATTGAGCCTGCTCGCATGATGAATGATGGGTTAAATCTAAAGCCGGTTGGGTCCGCCGCATTTGCATACAAAACATCGATTGTTGATCGTGATGGCTTTGTTGAAAATATTGATCTCGAAGCATTTTCAGATTTCAAGCCACGCCGCGCATATATTGATGAGATTATTTTTCGAATTGCCCCAGATGACATTTCTGCATACGAACTCTTCCGTATGCGCCAAGTTGAGGCAATTTTTGTTCATGACCCAGCCCAAACAGAAGAACTTGTTAAACGTGATGTTCGTCGCTACGAAATAACCCCTCCGATTATTGTAAGCCTCTTCTTCAACCCATCTCATACCTCTATATTTAAGAAAAAAGAAGTGCGTCAAGCATTTGCCCTCGCACTTGATCGCTCAAAAATCGTTAAAGACGCGCTCAAGGGTAATGGTGTCCCCGCTCGAGCCCCTTTTCCACTCACCATGGTTAAGGAACCGCAACTGGTTCAACCCCAAACAGATCTAACGCTCGCGACAGAAAATATCAAAAAGAATCCAACCGCCGCGACAACATACGTCTTAGGTGTTCCAGCGCTCCCAACATATCAAGCAATCGCAGAGAATATCCGACTTCAGCTTGCGCCACTCGGTATCACAATCAAGCCTGTAATTATTGGCTCCGGAACCACAACAGGCGCTCTATTGTCATACGATCTACTGCTTTTGGGACAAGATTACGGGTTGAGTGGCAATCCATTTCCTTACTGGCACAGTAGTGCTAGCGGAGAAATTGGAACAAATTATGCCCGCTATCAGATTAAAGAAGTTGACACATGGCTTGAACTTCTTCAAGCCGATGCACGAGAAGAAAATCGCTCTAGTTTGCTAAATAAACTCAGTCAGCGCCTTGTAACAGATAGCCCTGCCATATTTTTATTCGAGCCAACTTACCAATATTACATCTCAAACAAAGTTCAAGGAGTCTCAGTTCCAGGCAAAATTGATGCCAGCGAGCGCTTTGCTCGCATAGCTAATTGGTACATAACAACATCGCGAGTGCATAAATAAGCCAATTATTGACAGATTTACCTGGCCTGTGCTAGAATAGCAACACTTAGTTTTCAAATATCCCATCGTTTTTTGCCGCGATGGTGAAATGGCAGACACACTAGCTTCAGGTGCTAGCGCCCGCAAGGGTATGCGGGTTCAAGTCCCGCTCGCGGCACCATCCGTTCAATATTCTCTTTTGCTCAGGACACGGATCAATGTTCCCGGCGGAACATTGTCCTGTCTCTCGGCGCTGCTCGTTTTGCACAGCAAAACTCCGGCCCGCAGCGCCTGCGAGGCGTCCTTCTCAAAAGAGACTACTGAACAGAGACATTTAGCACAATTATGCTTGTGCGCAGTCTCTCTCAAAAGAGTTTTCCCAAATAATAATAACCACATAAACTTAATAGACCTACTGCTCGTTATTCAGAATCCATCGTTGGCTTTAAATTTTTTTGTTCAGCTTACTGCCGAGAGCGTCTCTCGCAGGTCGAGCGGGCATGGAGTTTTGCAAAGCAAAACGAGCGAGACTGAGAGAGAGCGTAAATTCCTCGCAAGGGAATTTAACGTGTGCACTCGAGTAGTAAGCAAATAAAAAACTATGTCACCTAACCCCGTTACCGCATCTCCTACGATGCCAACACCCCCACCTCGTCGACACCCGATGGGTCCGCCACGCCGATCACCAGCTTCAGCAGGCGCTCCACAAGAACGTCGTTTTAATGCTGCTCCTGGAGGCGCTCCACGTCCTCACTATGGGAATCGCGCACATTCAGGATCTCGTGCATCAATGCACGCTCGTCCGCCAGCTAGCGGTCCTGCAACATATAGCGCACCACCTACAGCGCAACCAATTGCACAGCGATCCGCATATAAGGCGCACGCAAATGTAAACGCAAAATATGCGCCGAATTTTAATACTGCTGGAATTGAAGTCCACCGCTCAATTCGTGTAAACGAAGTGTTTGAACCACTCGTAACCCCAACCGCAGACAGCGACCTCAAACTCAAAATCTACGCACTCGGTGGTCTTGAAGAAATCGGTCGCAACTGTACCGTTATTGAATGTGGCGACGACATTATTATCATCGACGTCGGTCTCATGTTCCCTGAAGAAGGTATGCCTGGAATTGATTACATCATTCCAAACGTAGCCGGCTTCAAAGGCCGCGAAAAGAATATTCGCGGTGTCATTATCACCCACGGACATTTGGACCACATCGGTGCAATCTCACACGTACTTCCAAAAATCGGCAACCCACCTATCTATACTGCACCACTTACTGCAGGTATGATTCGCGGTCGCCACGAAGAATATCCGAACGTGCCAAAACTCAACATGGTTGTTGTTGAACACGCAGACGAACGCTTCAAGATTGGAAAAAATTTCATCTTTGAACCATTCCACATCAACCACACCATTTCAGATGCGTTTGGTGCTGCTGTTCATACACCATTTGGAACAGTACTCATTACCGGTGACTTCAAATTTGATTTCACCCCCGTAAACGAAGAGCCAGCGGACTTAGGCCGCATCGCAATGTTTGGATCAAAAGGTGTTCTTGCTCTTTTGTCTGACTCAACCGGCGCCGACCTTCCAGGTCACCAGATTTCAGAACAAATTGTTTACGACGAACTTGACCGCATCATCGCAAAAGCGCCAGCTCGCCTTATTATCGGAACATTCTCTTCCCTTCTCACTCGTGTTCAAATTATTTTGACGCTCTGTGAAAAATACGGACGACGCGTTTTGATTCAGGGTCGCTCGATGCAGAAAAATGTTGACCTCGCACACGAGCTCGGATATCTCCAATTCAAACCAGGAACTATTATCTCTGAGGACGAATACGGAAAATACCGCGACGAACAGCTCGTTGTTTTGTGTACCGGTGCTCAGGGCGAAAAGAATGCAGCGCTTATGCGCATCGCAACCGGCGAGCATCGCTTCCTCAAACTTCAAGAGGGCGACACCGTTATTTTCTCATCATCAGTTGTTCCAGGTAACGAACGCTCAGTTCAGCGCCTCAAGGACACACTCGTTCGCCATGGCGCCTCGATCGTTCACTACGCAAACATGGATGTTCACGCAGGCGGACACGCAAAGCAGGAAGATCTCAAACTCATGCTTCGTTTGACCAAACCTAAGTTCTTCATCCCAATTCACGGAAACCGCTTCATGCTTGCGGCTCACGGACGCCTCGCTGCAAGCGTTGGTGTTGCAAAAGAAAATGTATTCATCGCAGACAACGGCCAGGTTATGGCGTTCGATGTGAATGGCGGTCGCTTAACCGAAGAGCGCATGCCTGCAGAATACGTAATGGTTGATGGACTCGGCGTTGGTGACGTTTCAGAAATCGTGTTGCGCGATCGCACACAGATGTCGGAAGACGGTATGCTTGTTGTTATCGCGACTATGGAAGAAAGCACAGGCGAACTTATCGGAAATCCTGATATCATCTCGCGTGGCTTTATCTTCGTCAAAGAAAACAAAGAAATCATCGACAAAACTCGCTTGCTCGTTCGCAAAATTCTCGAAGCATCCGATCATAAATCTCCGGTGTTCGACGAATTCATCAAAAACAAAATTCGCAATGACGTTGGTCAGTTCTTGTTCTCACAAACAAAACGCCGACCGATGGTGTTGCCTGTTATTATTGAGGTTTAATAAACAATTCGCTCAAGAAACAAAAAAGCCGCGCTTCGTGCGCGGCTTTTTTGTTTCATAATTAATCGATTAACATCTGAAGCTTTGGACGCTTTTTAAAATACTTCAACTTCGAGCACCATCCCGCAACTCCCCACACGCGACCCGCATGAAACGCAGCGAGAACAAAAAGTCCTGCAGCGTATACCCAATGTGAATCAACAATAAACGATGTTGGATCTGGTTTCGGAAGTCCACGCGGCAAAAAATAAAGAACCATAAGCGCGGCGCCGAGCGGAGCTGAGATGCGAATGAAAATTCCGAGCACAAGCGATAATCCAAGAAGTAGGAGCGCCCACTTATTGATCACGTTCACATATGGCAAAATCGATGGGTCGGCAAAAAAAGAAAACATACCCTGAAACATTTTTGCGCCTTTTAAAAACCCAAGTGCACTCCAATTTTCGGCCATGAATTTTGAGATGCCTGCGTATAAAAATACCCAACCGAGCGTGAGTCGAAGAAATACAAGTGCGAATTTTTGATAAAAGAGCATACAAAATATTTAGTTGGCGTAAGTATACACCAAAAATATTATTTCGCCCATCTCAGCCAAAAATTGCCAGCATTCGCCTAATACGCTATAATCCCCCCACTATGAAAAAAGTCATTGTTTCAGGAATTCAGCCAACAGGCGAAATGCATATCGGTAATTATTTGGGCGCAGTCAAAAACTGGGTAGAACTCCAGGCGGACCCCCAGTTTGACCGCTATTTTTTCATTCCTGACTGGCACTCAATGACCATCGACTACGAGCCAGGAACCAAACAGCGCATTATCCGCAACCTCGTACGCGATCTCCTCGCACTTGGCATCGACCCAAAAAAATCAACACTCTTCATTCAGTCACACATCCCTGAGCACACTGAGCTTTTTTGGACATTAATGACCTTGACCCCGATGAGCGAGCTCGAAAAGATGACTCAGTTCAAGGATAAAGCGCTCAAAAACGCCGAAAACATCAATGCAGGCCTTTTCACCTACCCAGTTCTGATGGCAGCTGATATTTTGATGTACAAAGCGCACATCAATCCAGTTGGAGAAGACCAGGTGCAGCACGTTGAACTCGCGCGCGTGCTCGCAAAAAAGTTCAACAACAAATTCGGTCAGACATTCCCAGAGCCACAATCAATGCTCACGAGCGTCCCACGCATCATGTCGCTTCTCGAGTCAGACAAGAAAATGAGCAAGAGCGGTGGTGACAAATCATGTCTGTACGTCTCTGATTCTCCAACAGTCATCAGCGAAAAAATCCGTAAAGCAGTGACCGACGAACAAGGCGTCCAGAATTTGCTCGGTCTCGCGAAGCTGTTTGATCCAACCGGACTCACCTACAAACACCTCAACAAAGATTTCGCAGGAGGCACACTCAAAAATGTTGAGCTCAAAGATACTCTCGCCGAACTTATCTCAACTTACTTCGCAGATTTCCGCGCACGCAAAGAAGAAATCGACGACAAAACTGTGGACGCTGTCATTGCCGAAGGCTGCGCTCGCGCTCGCGAGATGGCAGAACGGACAATGGAAGACGTTCGATCAAAAACTGGAATTCGATAAAAAACAAAACCGCCCCGAGGGGCGGTTTTTACTACAAACACCTATAAGCCGGATTTTGTCATCGCGAGTTTCCACGCGAGTGATGAGTATCTGTCTTGGCGGCCGGTTGCCCGGGCGCGCTCTTTGCGTGTTTTACACTTGCACCAGGTGGGGTTTGCCACATGCATGACTCGCGCCATGCACAAGAGGTGTAGCATTCGGATCACGCGACCCTTTAGGGGTCTTACAATCGAGTGAACACACCACCTCACTTTTCACATTTGGCTTGTCTTGCGACAAACTTTAATCGTCTCTGTGGCACTTTCCGTCAGGAGGTTTTCGCGGATGCAGTATCTTGGGTTGCCCCAAGACCGCACGTCGTTTATACCCCGCAGAATGCCTAGCCGTTAGCTAGCACCACGACTTTGCGAGTTACCCCGCAAAGGGTGTCCGGACTTTCCTCCCTGCAGCTTGCGCTGTACGGGCACTCATCCGGTGTCGGTAGTGAGAGTATTTAATCATATTTTGCGATAAAAGTCAACCTCGCTCAAACCAAAGCGCATTTTTAATATCTACTTCGCTATCATACATATTTGCATGTGATAAGACACCTAAATACGATTGTGCAATCTGTACAAGTTGCTGATTAGAAATCAATCCGTGGCTATATTCAAGTAAGCGATCATCAAACCGCGTCATAATTCGATGTTTTGTTTTAGTTCGTAAAAGCCGATGGTTTGGAAAAATAACATACCCAAGAAAGTCGATGCCTTGGCTATATTTTCTAATAAAAGTTTTCGCAGGATGTAGTCGTAATTCAAGATATTGCGTCAAAAAATTTTGCAACTCTGGAATCAAATTTTCTAAATATTCACGATCATCTGAAACAATAACAAAATCATCGGTATATCGTGCATAATTTTTTATACACAATCCATGTTTTATAAACTGATCAAATTCATTCATGTAAATATTAGCAAACAATTGCGATGTTAAATTTCCGAGAGGTAAGCCTTTCCACCCAAACGTAGTAGAAAAATCAGAATGAAAACTACCAATAATTTCGCGTAGTAGCACAAGTGTTCTTTCGTCATGTAGACGACGTGAAATTAGTCGGAGTAAAATTACATGATCGACCGATGCAAAAAATTTACTGATATCGCATTTCAATACATAACACGGACGAGTGTTATTTCGACTCACACTTCGCAGCATCTGCTCGACAGTTGCAACACCCTTATGTGTTCCTTTTCCAACCCGACATGAAAATGAATTGGCGATAAACGTCGGTTCAAAAATAGGATTCAAAATAGAAAACAATGCATGATGTACAATCCGATCACGAACTAATGCTTTATGAATTAGGCGTTGTTTTGGATCAGTGATCTGAAACGCAAAATAGGCTCCGTGACGATATGTACCAGCTACCAAATCCCTATATAAATCAAACAATTGAGTTTCCACCGTTTGAGCAAACATTTGCACATCATATTTACTCATTTTCCCCGTACGAAATTCATCCCATGCCGCAAACAGGTTTTCAATTGAGACAATTTGTGTAAAAATATTTCGATAACACTTCATATATGGACGACTTAGATGTGCCAATTTTTCAAAAAACCTACACCTTATACCGAACAATGTACGAGTTACGTAATCACATTGCAAAGCAGGATCGCCACACCCTGTGGCTCCGTTGTGAAAACAATATGCTCGAAATTATCGAATCATTATTAACTGCAAGTGAGCAACCAAAAGAAGCCAAACTAAAACCCCTCGAACACGCAAGTATCAAACTTAATCTTATACGCATTCTGGTTCGTCTCGCAAAAGACACCAAAGCAATCGATAATCAAAAATACCTCACGCTTGCAGCGCAAATGGATGAAATCGGTCGAATGCTCGGCGGTTGGATAAAATCTAACAAGGCTACCCCCCCCCGAAGCATTTTCCAACCGTCGAATAAATTGAACTACACAAGAGACACAGAGTGCCGGACGGAACAGGCGCCGAGGTTATCGTTGCGGTTGTCATCCCAGTTGTTGTTGATGTTCAGTCCGTCCCGATCGAAGTTGCCGACGTAGACCCGGTTGCCGTTGGTGTTCACGTATGTGCATTGTGCCATCTGGCGTCACCAAACATCGACATACTTTCACATCATTCTGAGTGTGCATGTTTTTGTTTTGAATATATTGCGGGAGTAGAAAAAATTTCACCTCCACCAGCACGATGCACGAATTCTGGTCTCTATCATTTTGATACGCTGGAACAAACACAATGCCGGTTCCATTCCGATCTAAAATGCTGAGATAACTTACGAAGATAAACCGTGGCCTATCTTTCATGAGCAAGTTGTAACCAGTATATCATTTTAAAAAAATCGCCCCGCATCAGCTTGTGGCCAATGCGGGGGTTATGCGATCTGGTGAGACCGCGAGTTCAAGGATTCGATCAGCTCAAGACTTCACACACCAAGCATCACGAATTCCGGACGGAACAGGCGCCGAGGTACCCGTGGCGGTAGTCATCCCAGACGTCGTTGAAGCACAGTCCGTCCCGATCGAAGTAGCCGACGTAGACCCGGTGGCCGTCGGTGTGCACGTCACGACAACGCACATAGACGTTCTCGAAGAGGCGCTCGCGGGTGGTCAAGAACAAGGCCATGATCGCGAACACGATGTCCCGTGCGAACGGAATTTCCTCGCCCTGCGGGATCAGTCCCTCTTGCTCGCCGTAGGTCTTGGACGTCGAGTTCTGGACCGGCTCTTTGCGGAGCAGGAACCAGCGCACACCGACCGCAATCTGAACAAGCTGTTCGCGTTCGAACCAGGCCTTACCGAGCGCGCTGTAGAACAGACGCGCCGCGTTGCCACTCACCTTCTGACGGACGTCGTTGATCGACATCGGGAAGCCAGCCACGAGCACGTGGGTCCTCACGCAGGCCTTGAGCGTCGCTTCGTCGAACGGGATCTGCGCGAGCTTCGCGCGGTCACCGCTCGAGTACTTCACGCCAAAGGCCTGCTCGACCTCGTCGATACCGAGGAAGTTGGTGCCCATGATGGCCTTCGCATCATGGTGAGATTTCGTCATGGGGATCACCCACTTCAAGGATTTGCCATTCACACGCGCGAGCCACTCGCTCGCGGACCGCTGCAGCCACGACTTGTCGCTAAGGGCCAATAGCTCCTTCAGCTTGTCTTCTGTGACGCCATGCGCCGCAAGTTCCGCACCCAACTTCTCAAGAATCTCGTTGCTAAACATCGATATCCTCCTTGCATCTGTCCCAGAACCCCTGGAACCCCGGGCTTGCCGTCTCGAACTTCGAGCCGACCGACAAATTCGCTATAATTAGCGCGCTTATCGCTCAGCTGAAGAGCTCGATGTTAACACAGAACTATAACAGGTTTCAGCTGTTTTGTCAATCCTACATATCAGATTTTTAGCTAAAATAGGCAATTTTATAGATTTCTTCTCTCTAAATTTTAATTGACTAAAATAGTTCCCTATGATACACATACACTATGTCACTATCCAAAATCTTCATAGATTCTTTAACTAAATTAGTACGCGGTCCTGCGTGGGTACCGCGCGGTGTTGCTGATTTTCAGCGTTATTTTCGTTATTACAAAAAAATTGAGTTCAGAGTAACACCCGAAGACGGTATATTTATTGCTGAAAGCGTTGATTTTAAATACGGCGCGATTGTTACATCAGGCGCAACGCAACAAGAACTTGATAACAACATTAAAGATGCGATTTTAACAGCCTTTGAAATTCCGTCTGTTTACGCACATGAAGTACCGTTAACCAAGATGCAAGGAGGTCGTCTTGAATATGCCGCCGCTTAGTGAGCTTCCAAGCGATTTATCTCGTGATAAATTTATAACTGCGTTCAGAAAAAGTGGTTTCATTATTAATTCTGTCGGCGGAAAAGGGAGCCATATCAAAGCTGTCTGGCCGAAAAATAACAAGGAAATTACCATTCAAAAAGAAACACGTAAAGATGTTTTAAAATATATTTTGAAAAATATCGAAACCGTAAGTGGAATTACATGGGATGATATTAAAAATTTTTTATGACAGACCCTGAAATCAAATTCCGCAAACTCATCCTCGTTTGCACTAATACCAAAGAAAACGGCGAGCCCTGCTGCGGCCCTAAAGGCGGCACTGAGCTCCACAAAAAAATCAAAGAGGCTGTCCGCGCCGTTGACGCAACTATTCGCGTTTCAAAAACTGGCTGCCTTGGCACCTGCAAATCCGGCGTTAACGTTGTGATCATGCCCGACGACCTATGGCTCGGCAACGTGACCGAAGAAGACATTCCGGAAATCCTCAAGCTCGCTACAAAATAAATTTGCGCAGCGCGGCCCGCCGCTTTTTGTAATCCGGAATCGCGCGCGCGACCAATAACCAAAATCGCGGCCCGTGATTATGCTCGGCCAAATGAGCGATCTCATGTGCCACAACATACTCGGCGAGCTCCATCGGAATTTTGATGAGCCGATAATTAAAACTCAGTGCGCCATCGCTCGAGCAGCTCCCCCATCGCCCCTTTGAATTGCGCACAGAAATTTTCGTAAACCGAAAATTATACAGCCGATTCATTTCAAAAACTTTTTTCGTCAAAAATTCGAGCGCGATTTTTTTATGTTTTTTGAAATCCGCCGCAGATCCATTCAAATCAACGACAGGTCCAATTTTGCGCATCTTAATTCGCTGAATCTCAACCCAGTCTTCGTGATCCGCCACAAACTTTGGGACCAAAAACAAAAATTTGCGCGACGGCACCGTTACGATCACTCGCCCATCGACTTCAACCGACAATTTGACGCGCCGCGACCGCGCATTTTCCGCAACTTCATATTCCATGCGCTCATTTTAACACAGATTGACGGGCACGGCGCGGATTGTTACACTTTGGGTAACTTCTATGAAAAAGATTGAATTGATGCTGACCGCCGCCCTCGTCCCTCTCGACGCCCTCATGCTTTTTGTTGCCGCAATCGCAGCATACGGCTTTCGCTATACTGATTTTATCATCGATATTCGTCGCGTGACTTTTTATCTCCCGCTTAACGATTTCATCAAAATCCTTTTCATTATAATTCCGCTCTGGATTTTGATTTTCGCCGCAAACAGTCTCTACTCAATCGACACCAACCAAAAATTTGCAAACGAAATCACCCGAATTTTTTTCGCCTGCACCGTTGGCCTCGCCTCAATCACGGTTTACATTTTTTTCCGCGGTGAATTCTTCAACTCACGGTTCATCGTACTCGCTGCATGGATCGGCGCAATCTTTTTTGTTTCGTTCGGCCGCCTCCTCATGCGCATCACAAAACTCATTCTCTATCGATATAACAAAGGTACTCACAATACAGTCATCATCGGTAGCGGCCCAATCACCGACCGTGTAAGCAATATTTTAAACGAAGAAAAGACTCTTGGTTATTCAGTTGTTGCCCGTTTCCCAATCTTCAACGAAAAAGTTCGCAAAGATATTTTGGACCTCGACGCTGCAAAAGAAGTTGACGAGATTATTCTCACGAACCCGTCGAGCGCACGCGAAGAAACACTCACTCTCCTCACCTTCGCGGAAGAACACCACTTCACACTCAAATATTCGGCCGATTTATTTTCGACACTCGCGCCAAATATGCGTATGTCAACAATTTCCGACGTACCACTCATCGAATTCCGCCGCGCGCGCCTTGACGGCTGGGGTAAAATCTCAAAACGAATGTTTGATATTTTTGTCGGCGGTATTCTCCTCATTCTCACCTCACCATTTCTAATTGGAACTGCAATCGCAGTCGCGATCGAAAGCGGTCGACCACTACTATTCAAAAACACCCGCGTCGGCTATCGTGGAAAACTTTTCAGCACCTTCAAATTCCGTTCGATGTACAAAAAATATTGCACCGAGCAATCAGGTGACACACAAAGCGCAGCAATCCAATTTGAACAAGAACTCATCCAATCTCAAAACACCAAAGAAGGTCCGATCTACAAAATCGCAGCCGACCCACGCGTTACACCTGTCGGCCGTTTCATCCGCCGCTGGAGCCTCGACGAGTTGCCACAGCTTTTTAATGTGCTCCGCGGCGACATGAGCCTCGTTGGCCCCCGCCCACATCAGCCACGAGAAGTTGCAAAATACTCACCCGAAGATCGCCGCGTTCACGCCGTCAAACCTGGAATCACAGGTCTTGCACAAATCTCCGGCCGCAGCGACCTCTCGTTCGAAGACGAAATTCGCCTCGATATGTTCTATATCGAAAACTGGTCGCTTGTCATGGATCTATTTATCCTCGCAAAAACGCCACTCGCCGTAATCAAACGCAGAAAGGCTGAGTAATGTTGCATTTTTCGTGGAAATCTGCGAAGATACCCGCATGAAAATCGCCCTTGTCCACGACTTTTTATCGCAAAATGGCGGCGCTGAGCAGGTGCTCAAGGTATTACACGAAATGTACCCTGAAGCGCCGATTTTTACGTTGTTTGCCGAGCGCGACCGCTTTCCTTTTTTGAAAAATGCTGACATTCACGAATCAGCGCTTGCAAACTTCCCCGGCGGCCGACGCCATTACCAATGGTATCTCCCGCTGATGCCAATCGTTACCGAACTTTACGACCTATCAGAATACGACATCGTCATTTCGTCGGTTTCGGCCTTTGCAAAAGGCGTCATCACCCGCCCCGACGCAATTCACATCTGCTATTGCCACACCCCAACGCGCTTTCTCTGGAGCGACGCACACACCTACGTGCGCGAACTTTCACGCAATCTGCTCATCAAATTATTGGTGCAGCCTGTTTTGTCATGGCAACGCATCTGGGACCGCGCCGCTGCCGATCGCGTCGACGTGTTTGTTGCAAACTCAAAAACCGTCCAGGAACGCATTACCAAATACTATCACCGCGACAGCGAAATTATTCACCCATCTGTTGAGGTTGAAAAATTTTCAATTTCGCCAAACGGACCACAAAATTTTTATCTCGCCGGCGGTCGCCTCGTTGCATACAAAAAGTTTGATTGGATTATCGAGGCATTTAATCGCCTCAAACTTCCGCTCAAAATTTTTGGCGAAGGCGTTGCTCAGGACGAACTCAAAAAGATTGCTGGCCCGACAATCGAATTTTTAGGCCGCGTTTCAGAGGAAGAGCAGAAAAAATTATATTCAGAATGTATCGCCTACATCCAACCACAAGTTGAAGATTTTGGTATGACCGCGGTTGAGGCAATGGCAAGCGGACGCCCCGTAATTGCGCTGCGCAAAGGCGGTTCAACCGAAACCATCATTGATGGTGTAACAGGATCATTTATGAAATTCGAGGGCTGGGAAGGTGTGCTCGACGCAGTTCTTAATTTTGACGCATCGAAATTTGATCCAAAAATAATTCGCGAGCACTCGCACAAATTTTCACGCGCTGTGTTTGAAGAAAAAATCCGTGCCCTGGTTGATAAGCACAGCTCACATGACAATCATCGATAGCCGCGCACTGCGCGAACCATTTCCAACAGGCGTCACAGAAGTTGCTGGGCAATTTATAAAAAACCTCGTCCAGATTATTCCGGATGCGGTGAAATTTACGGGTGAAAAGAATTTTTCAAATTCTATTACCAATTTCTCACTCATGTGCGGGCTCACAACACTCGAACAGCAATCTGGCGTGCACACAACGCGCACAGTGTGCTTCCTCCCGAACACACACTTTATCAACACACAGCCCACAGCTGTGCGAATTCAAGTTGTTCACGACCTGTCGTTTTTTCATAGTCCACAGTGGTATAGTCCCCGCGTCCGTGCATGGCACCGCGCAACAAATGCGCGCCGAGAAATTTCAGTTGCAGACACAATCATCGCCGTTTCTGAATTTACAAAAAACGATCTCATCACTTATTTAAAAATTCCAGCAGAAATTATTCATGTTGTAAATCCTGCAACACCTCCCGCAATCGGAGGAACGCACCCGAAACTTCCATTCAAAAATAAACCATTTTTTCTTTTCTTAGGGACACTCGAAAAACGAAAAAATGTTCGTGGCGTCATTGAAGCGTTTGATCTCATAAAAAATATTCCCGCACTTTCAGATTTTCAACTCGTTCTCGCAGGTCGCCCTGGCTATGGAGCGCCAAAAAAATCCGAACTCCCCGATCGTGTTCACCACCTTTCATATATAACTCCCGAAGAAAAATGGTGGCTTTTAAAACACGCAGCCGCGCTCGTTTATCCTTCTTTTTTCGAAGGTTTTGGTTTGCCGCCGCTCGAGGCTGCGTCAGTCGGCTGCCCAACAATTGTTTCTGATTGCACCGCGCTTCCGGAAACCATGGGTGACGCCTCGGTTTTCGTGTCGCCATACGACGTCGCACAAATCGCAAACGCGATGGAAGCAGTCGCAACCGACAAAAAATTAGTTACGCGTTTACGCGAGCGTGGATTTGCGCGCGCGGCGTGGTATAGTTTAAACAAACAGCGTGCGACGTTGCAACTCGCTGTTGCTCACGCACAATCACACCTATGATAATTGGCTTCGACGCACGTCTCATGAGTGTTCCTGGCGGACTCGGTCGCTACTGCTCAGAACTACTCAGAGAACTTCTTTCCCAAAATCCACACGATTTTTTTGTAATTATTGTTAAAAAAATTCCCAACAATTTTTCTGATTTCAAAAATATTCGTTGGATTGAGGTAGATATTCATTGGTATGGTTTCGACGAGCAAACAAAACTTGGCGCAATAATGAATGCTCAAAGCGATGTGCAGCTGTGGCACATCCCCCACTGGAATGTACCGATTACGCTCAAAAAACCCTTTGTCATAACATTTCATGATTTTATTTTTGAGCAATTTCCAACGTATGGAAATTCATTTTCTGGCTATCTCACATACAAAATAAAATGGATTTTTTGGAGAATCCTATTGTCAATCAATTTTCATCGTGCCCGCAAAATTATTACGATCAGTAATTATGTCCGGGATCAAATCATTTCTCGAGCACCGAGCACCTCAAAAAAACTGGAGGTGATATATAACGGACTCACCCATCTTCCACCCGCAATCGCACCAACGTTCGATATCAAAAAACCATTTTTTCTCATGGTTGGAAATTCATATCCGCATAAAAACCACCTAATTATTTTGGTGTTATTGAAAAAATATCGCGAACAACTTTCTGAGCATTTCTATCTACTGACACATCGCGACAGATTTTCAGAAGCGCTTCAGAAAAAAATAGCCGAGGCCGGACTTTCAGATCGAATACATATCGTGTTCGATGCACCTGATACAACGCTATCGTGGATGTACGAAAATTGCGAAGCCCTTATTTTTCCGTCACTATCAGAAGGTTTTGGTATTCCACCACTCGAGGCATTTACCTACAAAAAACCGGTTGTTGCAGCAAAAACATCTGCGCTTCCTGAGATTTTAGGAGATACTGTTTTTTGGTTTGAACCAACAAGTGAAGACGATCTTTTTACGGCAATTTTAAATTCAAAAAAAGATTCGGAAACCAAAAAAGAGCTTCGGTTTGCGTGCTCGCAAAAATATTCTTGGGCAACAACAGCGAAATCCACACGAAATTTGTATCAAAGTGTGATATAATTGTGTGTATTAAACACACCTACCATGGCGTCCGAGCGAATGCCAAAGATCATTCAGATTACAACAGGCGATCACTATGTATCGCCTCATCTTACGTCACTTCGAAGTGGCGATTTGTATCATAAAAAAAATCAGCTGACACAAGAAATGCCTGCTGAAAAATTTCAAGAAGAAAAGCCTTTTGAATTCAATTTCGTACAGCAAAACGAACAGTCCCCAAAGCCTGTTCAGGAGAAAAAAGCAAGTATTTCCGAGCGAATCGCAAAAAAAATAGCATCAATTCGAGAAGCTAACGAAAAAAAGCAGAAGCCTAAGAAGCGAGTTGTTAGCCAGAAAAGGAAGTTCCAACCAAAAGCACCAGCAACACCAATCCACACACCACTTCGTGCGCGTGCAACAATCGCCTTTATCGTACTCGCCCTTGCAATCGTAACACCTCTTAAAGCATTCACAACATTTGAGCGAATTCGTGAAGCGAAACACGATGTTGAAAATTTAAAAACAACTACTGGGGACGGCGTTGGCAATAGTTTTGATGCCGTCAGCTCTCAAATCACCGACGCACTCAAATCATTTCACTCAGCAAATACCACACTCAAAGAAATTAGCCCCGTAGAAGAGTTTATTCTCAAAAACACTCCCGTTGTTGGTTCTCAGTATGGCGTTGCAACGCGCCTCGTAGGTGCTGGCGAGCACGTTTCTTTCGCTGCAGCATCCTACATGCAACTATTCCGAACACTCAAAGAAAAGCAGGACGCTCCCCTCATTGAGCGTTTATCAATGTTTTTCGAAGGTAATCGCGCGGTTGTTTCTGATCTACAAGCCGCAGCAGATCTCGTTCGACCTATTGACCCTCAGGATATTCCTGAAACGCAGCGCGCATTCGTAACTCAAGCGCGCGATGCAATATTAGCGCTCAGCAGCGATGCCGAATACCTCGCATCTGCAGGGCCGGTAATTCTCACAACTCTCGGCGGAACCGCACCGCGCCGATATCTAATCGTCTTCCAAAACTCAACAGAACTTCGACCAACTGGCGGATTTATTGGATCATTTGCTGTTTTAGACATTGAAAAAGGAGAGGTTAAAAAACTTTACGTTCCCCCTGGTGGCTCATACGACTTACAAGGAAGCCTCAAAAAAAATGTGTACAGCCCCCTTCCAATGCACATCATCAACACTCGCTGGGAATTCCAAGACGGAAACTGGTTTCCAGATTTTCCAACATCTGCACAAAAACTCATGTGGTTTTTGGAGAAATCCCAAGGCCCATCAGTTGATGGCGTTATCGCAATCAACTCATCGCTCCTCCCAGAACTTCTCTCAATTGTCGGTCCTGTAAAACTTGCGGGGAAAGCAACTGAATTAACAGCGGAAACAGCTCTCGACACTGTTCGAACAACAATCGATAGAGCAAACCACACTGCCGCAACAAAAACAAAGCCGAAAGAAATTATTTCTGAGGCAGCTCCTGCCATTATCGAAACACTCAAGGCTGGAAAATCAGAACACTTCCTCCCCCTCATCAACACATTGCTCAAAGGCCTCGAACGCCGCGATATCCAAATGTATGCGCGCGATGAAAATCTCCAAAAGCAGATTGCAGATTTTGGGTGGGACGGCGCACTTCGGGACAATCCACATGGCGATTTCCTAGCTATAATCGGAACAAACATCGGTGGTCAAAAAACTGACTCGCTCATCAAACAAAAAATTGATCATCAGGCCAAAATCGACGAAACAGGAAAAGTCGTTGTGACAGTTCGTGTTTCGCGCGAGCAAAAAGCATCATCTCGACCGCTTGAGGATGCTCCAAACATTAGCTATGTTCGCTTTTATGTTCCGAGCGGAAGCAGGCTCCTTGAAGCGCACGGATTCACGACGCCGTCAGAAAAACAATTTCAAGCGCCAGACAAATGGGAACAAGCTGACGACGACCTTGAAAAAATTGAACGAGAAATAGGATTCGATACAAAGTCAGGAACTCGTATTACCGAAGAATTGGGGCACACAGCTTTTGGCAATTGGATGATCTCCGAGCCCGGAGGATCAACAGAAGCGGCTATAAGTTATGAACTTCCCTTCAAAATTGCACCGCAAGATTCTGAAGGAATCGCTCGCCTCGCAGACATTCTCTATGACCGCAGCAATGCTGCTAATTACACCGTTTACATTCAGCGACAATCTGGTTCGTCTCCAGCCAAAATAAGTTCTCGAGTAATCCTACCTGACGGTTGGCGTCTTGGATGGATTACCGACGGACGCGCACAGATTGCAGAAAACGGTGCACTCCTCTCGATTCCCTTTTCAACAGATTTACATTACGGATTAACAGCAACTGCTTATGCCAAAGATTCCACAACGAAAAAATAGATTGGATGATTCTCGTAACATCGATGACACACTTGATGAAATGTACCAGGACGATGACGGCTCTCGTCCGGACATGAAACATTTTGATTACAAAAAATCTCGTGCAGGACTCGTCGTTGTTTTTTTTGTACTCTTTTTTCTTGCCTCTGCCGCTGCAGCTGCATGGCGCGGATTTTTTTTGTTTAGCCCGTCACAAAAATTTTCTGAAAATCAGGTAGTTGCAGAAATCACATCACCAACAGAAATTATTAATGGTGTTGAACAGGATTACAAAATCACCGTGCGAAATACTGGCTCGCTCGCACTTGCAAATACTCGTGTTATTTTGAAATTGCCTGAAGGATTTCTTGTGACAGATGCAACACCAAAAGCAACAACTGATCGCATCGATAGTTGGACTCTTGGCGCTATTGATGGCAACGAAAGCCGC
>SXGR01081572.1_pt1 | contig 37037 bp, 33 predicted proteins | sample 3174711 | NCBI WGS metagenome assembly SXGR01 (sample SAMN11356860, study PRJNA531348) | freshwater metagenome | isolation source: freshwater sample F1-60 | place: China: Fuxian Lake, Yuxi | collected 2017-12-25
AAGTCGACGTGGCCGGGGGTGTCGATCAGGTGCAGGACGTAATCGGTGTCCCCGACCCGCCACGGCAGCCGGACGTTCTGGGCCTTGATGGTGATCCCGCGCTCACGCTCAATATCCATCCGGTCGAGGTACTGGGCCCGCATGGAGCGGGCGTCCACCACCCCGGTCTGCTGCAGCATCCGGTCGGCCAATGTTGACTTGCCATGGTCAATATGGGCGATGATGCAGAAATTCCGGATGACCGCTGGGTCGGTGGCACCGGGCTGCGGGAGCGGCACTTGGGGTCCTTTGGGTAGATCGGCTGGGTGAACTGGGTTCTAACAGGGATCCGATTTGGGGTAACGCCCAGCCTACGGGTAGCCTTGGGCGGCGCCCGCATCCGTGAGGGCCCAAGTACCGTCCAAAGCCCCAGAATAGAAAGTTGTCCCGTGGCGAACATTAAGTCGCAGATCAAGCGTAATCGGACCAACGAGAAGGCCCGTGAGCGCAATAAGGCCGTCAAGTCCTCGGTCAAGACTGCCGTGCGCAAGTTCCGCGAGGCAGCAGATGCCGGCAAGAGCGCCGAGGCCAAAGCACTTGCGCGCGACGCCAGCAAGGCCCTAGACAAGGCGGCCAGCAAGGGCGTTATTCACGCCAACCAGGCCGCAAACCGCAAGTCGTCAATCGCCAAGCGCGCTGACGCACTTTAAGTTCCGCGGCCGGCTCTAGTTCAGCCAGCCCGCCGAGCCGAAGTCAGTAGCACCAGTTTTTCCAGGGCCAGCAGCTTTTGCTCAGCAGCCAAACTCGAACCAATTCGCACGCCCCCTTTGACGGCGCCATCCGCATCGGCAAGGGCCACGGCCGCCGCGGCCAGCCGCCGCTGATCACCACTCCACCTCGCCCACTGCTGACGCAGGTTCTTTACTTTCCATGGCGGGACGCCAATGGCCTTGGCCACATCCAGATCCGAGGCAGTTGGCATGCCGCCTGCCCCGACCACGGCGCGCAGCCCACTTGCCATTGCGAGCACCGTTGGCACCCCGACATTGTCCGAAGCCGCCATCGCCCAGCGCAGTGATCTCATTGCGTCAACGGATCGCCGATCCCAAACTGAGTCGGCGATGGTGTAACCCGCGACCTCGGCCACTCCGGTGAAATAGGAGTTGATGTCGTCGATCGTGATCAGGTCATGATCTACATCGCTGCACAGCTGCGATATCGCGCCAACCAGCAGGCGCAGGTCGTGCCCGATAGCGTCATAGAGAGCAGTAACCGCATCGGCTGTCATCGATCGCTTGTGACTGCAGACCTCACGAGTTAAGAACTCGATCGTGGCTTTGCCCTTCTTCAAGGCCTTGCAGTCGATCTCGGCGCCACCCGCTGCCCGCAGGGCATCAAGGAGGTTCTTCCCCTTGACACCCCCAGGATGGGTCACGATCAACCACGCGTGCTCCGCCGGCTCGGCGATGAATCCGCGCAATGCCGTGTCGACATCGTCACTTGCCGCATCGACTGCGGTGACGATGAGCACCGTGGCGTCGCCAAATAGATTCGGCGACATCGCATCACGAATAAGCGCGGCGCCATCATCGCTATTTGCGGGAATCATCACGCGCTGGGTACTTGGATCAAGGGCGCGGATGGCAGCGCAGGTTTCTGATACCGCACGATCAACCAGCATCGGCTCATTGCCGGCAGCAATAGTGATGCGGCTCGGTGCCGGCAAACTGGAAACCATAATGGAACAGCATGCCAGAACCACCTTGACCAAGTTAGCTACCTCTGGCCACCAGGCCAACGCGCCCGCCAGCATCGGCCACTACCGCGAGATCGCCTTGGGTGTCGGTGCGGCCGATTAATGCGTCGACTTGCGCCCAGGCGGCGAGGGTTTCTGGGGCGGGGTGCCCGTAGGTGTTGCCCCGGCCCACACTTATCACCGCGAGGCGGCCATGGGTCCATGAGGTGAACCGTGGATGTTGATACCGCGATCCGTGGTGGGGAACTTTGACGACGTCAACGGCTAGCTCGGGGTTGGCGGCCATGATCGCATTTTGCGCCTCCGGCTCGATATCACCCGACAGCAGGATCTGCACGCCGGCAATCTCCACGAGAAGCACCACACTCGCGTTATTGGGTACCGACCCCGCGCGGATTACGCGCGCCGGCCATAGCACGCGCCAGGTTAGATCACCGGTTTTACGCACCTCGCCAATTCGTACCGGTTGCGCGGTGATACCAGCTTCATCAAGCCAATCATCGACCAATGCCACGGTGTCTGGCGGTTCGCGCACAATCGTGGTGAATATCGCGCCAACCGAGCGCCCGGCGAGAACTCCAGGTAATCCACTCACGTGATCGGCGTGATAATGCGTCAGCACGATCGCCGCGATATTGACTACGCCTAAATCGCGTAAACAGCGATCGATCGGCACCGGGTCTGGACCCACATCGACCACCACATAGACCGAGGCGGTGGCGCGCAGCACCAGCGCATCCCCCTGCCCGATGTCGCAGGCCACCAGCAGCCACCCCGGCGGTGGCCAGCCTTGCCTATCAGGCGGTGCGAAGGTCAGCAGGCAAATCACACAGACCGCGGCACTGACGGCCGTGACCGCGACCCGCTTCGGCGGCCCACCCGGCCAGCGGTGTCCGCTGAACCGCCGCCACAGCAGCAAGGCCAAAGCCGCGGGCGCGAGTAGCAAGACTCCGGCCAGGCCACCGGGCCAGGGCAAGGTGGCAAATGGCATCGAACTGAAAGTCAGAGCAACCTGCGCGATCCAGCCGGCCGGCCAAGATGCCAACTGGCCGATGACGGCGGCCAGCGGCGGACTAAAAAGCGAGAGGAAAGCGGCCAGCAACCCAAGCACTGTCACCGGCGCTACCGCGGGCATCGCCAGCAGGTTCGCTGGAAGTGCCACCCAGCCCACACTCGTACCCATCGCTATCAGCAGCGGCAAGGTCGCCAACTGGGCCGCCGTGGTGATGGCTACCGCCTCCACAAGTGCCGGTGGCCAACGAGCCGACCACCGCTGCCGTGCCAGCACCTTTGCGATTGACGGCGACAGCAGAATAAGGCCAGCAGTCGCGGCCACCGAAAGGGCGAAACCCCAGGAGACCGCGAGCCCCGGCGCGATCACGATCAGCACAATCACCGCCGTGGATAACACCGCCGGGCCCCCTCGCCGCCCACCCGCGAGCATGCCAACTAGGACTACCGCTCCCATAACGGCAGCACGCAGAACACTTGGCTGTGGGCGCACGAGAATCACGAAATAGGAAAGAGCTATCAGTGCAAATGTGATCCGGCCAGGTAGTCGAAGTCGAAGTAGGCGTGCGATACCAAGAACCACCACCAAGACAATCGCAACATTTCCGCCGGAGACGGCGGTTAGGTGTGACAGCCCGGACTGACGCATTGCATTGTCTAGCTCATCGGACTGCAGTGACTCATCCCCAACGGATAGCCCGGCTACCAGGGCGCCGGCATTGCGCCCGGAGTCCGCCACACTCAAGCGCAGCCCGGCGCGCATCGAGGTGGCGATTTCAGCCACCGGCCCCGGGCTGCCAACAATCTCAATTTGGTCGAGCCCGGATACCTGCAACTGGGCCGCGGTGTCGCTTTGCCAAGGCGCGGATAGCTGACCGGTCACTTTGATCCAGGTACCCGGAGGCGGTGTACCAGCACTGCCGGGAATTCGAATCACGATCGGCACACCCAGATTCACCACCTGCCCGCGTGCTTGGACCTGCGAGGTGTTGACCCGCAGGGCAATGGCGGGTGCCGCCTGCCAGCTCACCTGCCCGCGTGCGGTCAATCGCTGCGCATCACCGTTTACCGTCGCGTAAATAGTGGCGGTGGCACCCGCATCAACCCAGCCGGCCAATGGTGGCGCGGTCAGCGACAGCACCTGCCAACTGGCCGCTGCCACGCCGATCGCGATACCAAATGCACCGGTGCGAACTAACGCAGCCCGGTCACGGCCGAAGTGCGGTGCGATAAACCAAACCGGGACCAGCATGACGATCGCGACCAGCAGGACTACCGATGCATGTTGGTGGCGTGCGACCAGATTCGGTGCCAAATTCGCCGACAGCATCGCAACCACCGCACCCAGCCAAGCCGCCGTGGCCGGCAGCAACAGGCGCAAATCGATCAAACGCGAACCAGCGGACGGATCTGCTCCAAGATGGACGGCCCGATCCCCGATACCTCACCGAGTTCGTCAATACTTCTAAACATCCCGTTGTCCGCTCGCCACTGGATCAATCGGGCCGCTAACACCGGACCAACACCGGGCAAGGCTTCGAAATCCGACGCGGCAGCAGTATTAAGGTTCAACACCCCACTGGTGTCAATGGGCGCACCGGTAACCATCCCGGCGGCGGCGCCCACCACGATCTGCTCACCGTCAATTAGCACCCGGGCCAGGTTTACCGATCCGAGTGCTTTGGGCGTTTTGGCGCCCCCGACGGCGGTGATCGCGTCGGCGATCCGCGAGCCCGCGGGCAATTGCACCAAGCCGGGCTTGACCACCGCGCCGATGACGTGCACCACGACCCGACCGCCCGCTGCCGGCTCGATCGCGCTGCCTGGCACCGGCGCCCCGCTCGCCACGATTTCCGGGGCAAGGGTCACCTCGCGGGGCCGGCCCTGCCACCACAGCCATCCAGCAACAAGTGCGGCACCGAGCACGATCGCGATCAGCCCACGCCAGGCCCGTCGATCCAGTTGAAAAACCCGGCCCTTGGGCGCCAACCCTTCGATCGCGTCGACAAAAGCATCGGCGGGTAATACCGCTGGCGGGGACGGCGTCCATTGCATCGCAATTCGCTGGAGCCTGGCACTTGTTGCCGTTGCCACTGCCGGGGCCTGTTGACGGAACCGATCGGCAACCGCGGTGCGCAACGACATAAGGCCACGCTATGAACCGCCCGCGCAAATGTCAGTCGGCAGTGACCCACCTGTGGATGAGAGGGATGCGGCTGGCCGATTGTGGACAAGTCGGCAATCAGTGCATGGTCGCGCGCCGAATATTGCCGCCATGGCGGCCCAGCACCAATCCCGCCATCACCAGCGCAAATACCGCATCGGACGGATCCAGCAGCCCGACAGCCCACCCGACCGCACCACTAGCCGCCAGCGCGATCGCCGCCAAAGCCGCACCAAGCCCGACGCGGTGCCAAATCGCCAACCCGATCCCGAAAGTGATCAGCACCGGGATAGCCAGCCACGGTTGCACACCCAAGATCGCCCCTAAGGCGGTCGCGACACCCTTGCCGCCGCGGCCCTTTAAGAAAGGTGACGTGATGTGTCCCAGTACCGCTGCCAGTCCGGCGACTTCGCCGGCGATCTCACCGACGTAAATACCGAAGACCGCTGCGGGCAGGAGGCCCTTTGCAATGTCAATGACCGCGACCATGACGCCCCAGCGGGCACCTAAGGTGCGGCCCACATTTGTGGCACCGGGGTTACCCGAACCCGATGCGAATAGATCGACGCCAAATACCCGAGCCACATAAGCCGACGGGCTAATCGAGCCGAGCAGGTACCCGGTTACGCCAGCAAGGAATACCCAAAACCAAGGGGTCACAGCCAAGGGACTTCCGGTGCCACCACGACCGCGACCATTCCCGGTCCCACATGTGCACCGACCACCCCGCCGACGGGGCACTGCACGATGGTGGCTGCAGGTAACCGCTCAGTCAAAGTCTCAACAAGGTGCTGAGCCCGCTCCGGTGCCGATAGATGCTGAACCGCGATATCAACGGTCAAGTCACCGACAGCCTCGATAGCAAGCTCCGCCAAGCGCACCAACGCCTTCGATGAAGTCCGCGCTTTATCAACTTGCTGCACGTGACCATCCACAAGTTGGAGCAACGGTTTCACCTGCAATGCTTGCCCAACCGCAGCGCGGGCAGAACTAACGCGCCCGCCACGGCGCAGGTACTCCAAAGTGTCGACATAGAAGAACACGCTGCTAGCCGCAGCTCGACGCTCAATTATTGCGGTAACGTCAAACTCATTGGCACCAAGGCGGGCGGCGGCGGCCCCCGAAACCACCGCGAAGCCAAGTCCCATTGCGATACTGCGACTATCGATAACGTGCACCGGAATCGTGCACTCCTTGGCCGCCAGCAGTGCCGATTCATATGTCGCAGACATCGCGGCCGAGAGCGTCGCGACCACGATCGATGTGGCCCCCGCCTCCTGCGCGGCGCGAAAACTTTCAAAGAAACGTTCTGGTGACGGCCTTGAAGTGGTGACAGGATGCCACTGCTCCAGTGCTTCAACTACCGAGGCGGCCTGTTGATCCTCGGTCTCGTCATATGCCTTGCCTGCTACTACCACCTGCACCGGGACAATTCCGATGCCATACTGCGCGGCCCATCCGGTCGGTAGATAGGCGGTCGAATCGGTAATGACCGCGACTGGCATACCCGCAGCGTAACGAAAGCTGGTTACTCAGGCACGATGTTGACGAGCTTGGGCGGGCGCACGATCACGGTTTTGATGCCTCTGCCCTCCAAGCCCGCCTGCACAGCAGGAGCGGCCAATGCCAGAGCGCGTAGATCGTCCTCGCTGATACCCGGTGCTACCTCTAGGCGCTCACGCACCTTGCCGGAGATTTGCACGATGCAGGTAACCGAATCCTCGACTAGTAACTCCGGATCCACCAGCGGCCAGCCGGCCAGGGCAACCGAAGGCTGATGGCCTAGGCGAGCCCACATATCTTCGGCAGTGTATGGCGCAACTAGAGACAAGATGATCGCCACGGCTTCGGTGGCCTCGCGCACGGCCGGATCACTCGGGCCGCAACCGGCGTCGATTGCCTTGCGGGTGACATTGACCAACTCCATCGCGCGCGCCACTGCAACATTAAATCGGAAGGACTCAATGGAGACGGTGGCGTCATGCACGGCACGGTGCGTGGCCTTACGAAGTAATCGCTCGCCGGTCGAAAAGTCAACACCGGGCGCACTCGTCACGTCGCCGGCAAGGCGCCAAGCCCGAGCCAGGAACTTTTTCGCACCCGATGGCGAGACATCAGCCCAGTCAACATCGTCCTCAGGGGGGCCGGCGAACACCATGCTCAGGCGAATCGCGTCAACGCCGTGGGTCGCAAGCTCATCGGATAGTCGGACGAGATTGCCGCGGCTCTTGCTCATCGCCGATCCCGACATCACTACCATGCCCTGATTCAGTAGACGGGAGAATGGCTCGGTGAAGTCGAGCAGCCCCATGTCGAAAAGAACCTTGGTGAAGAACCGGCTGTACAGCAAATGCAAGATGGCATGGGTGACGCCGCCGACATATTGATCAACCGGCAGCCAATCGCGCACCTTTGCTGGGTCAAAAGCTCGCGTCGGATCATGCGGGTCTACATAACGCAGGTAGTACCAGGATGAATCCACGAAGGTGTCCATGGTGTCGGCATCACGAGTTGCCGGGCCACCGCACTTCGGGCACGGGACACTAGCCCACGTGATTGCCGCCCCCAATGGTGAGGTGCCCTTGGGCTTTAGGTCTAGCCCCTCGGCCGGTGGCAAAAGCACCGGCAACTGCGACTCGGGCACCGGCACCTCACCGCACTTCGGGCAGTGAATGATCGGGATTGGTGCACCCCAGTAGCGCTGGCGCGAGATGAGCCAGTCGCGCAAGCGATAATTAACAGCCGGCCGGCCGGTGCCACGTTGCTCAAGCACCAAGTTCATCGCGGTGATTGCCTCAACCTTGCCTAGCCCATCAAGTGGCCCTGAATTCACGTGTGGGCCGTCATCGGCCGTGGCGACACCGGTCAGGGCTGGGTCTTCGCCGGCCTCGACAACCACTCGCACCGGTAGGTTGAATGTGCGCGCAAAGTCCAGGTCACGTTGGTCGTGCGCGGGCACCGCCATGATCGCACCGGTGCCGTAGTCGGCCAACACGTAATCCGAGGCCCACACTTCAATGCGCTCACCGGTTACCGGATTGATGGCGTACCGCTGCAAGAACACGCCCGTCTTCTCGCGCGACTGATCAAGTCGATCCATCTCAGAAGTGCCCTTGACCTGTTCAAGATAGGCACGGAAATCTGCTTCAGCAGCACTGCCGGTGGCCAACTCTGCCGCCAAGTCCGAGTCAACGGCCACCACGAAGAAAGTCGCTCCGTACAAAGTATCCGGACGAGTCGTGTAGACGGTAACCGACTCGGCGCGTCCTTCGATTGCGAACTCAACTTCGGCGCCCCGTGAGCGACCAATCCAATTTCGCTGCATCAGCAGCACCTTCTCGGGCCACTTGCCTTCTAAGTCATCCATGTCATCGAGTAGGCGGTCGGCGTAATCGGTGATGCGCAGGTACCACTGGGTCAACTTCTTCTTGGTTACCGGAGTATCACAACGCTCGCATAACCCAGCCACTACCTGTTCATTTGCGAGCACCGTTTGACAATTCGGGCACCAGTTGACATTGCTCGCCTTGCGATACGCCAAACCACGTTCGAACATCTGCAGGAAGAACCACTGATTCCATTTGTAATAATCAGGGTCGCAGGTATTGAAAACTCGATCCCAGTCAAATGAGCATGCGAAGCGGCGCATCGAGGCCTTTTGCTGAGCGATGTTCTCGTAGGTCCAGTGAATCGGATCCTCATTGCGCTTGATTGCCGCGTTCTCCGCTGGCAGCCCGAAGGCGTCCCAGGCGATCGGATGCATGACGTTGAAGCCCTGCTGCACCCAGTACCGCGCGATAACATCACCTAAGGCATAGGCCTCCGCGTGACCCATGTGTAGGTCACCGGATGGATACGGGAACATGTCAAGTACGTACTTCTTGGGTCTGGTATCGCCTGGGTGCCCGGAGCGAAACGGGGCCAACTCATCCCAGATCGGCAGCCACCGCTCCTGGATTGAATCGAAGTCGTACCCGACCGGCTCATCGGCGCGGTCGGTAGCAGCAATGGGAAGACTCATCAGGCTCGAAAGTCTACCGAGGCCCCGTCAACGCGGTGGCCAGCGCCGAGCCCAAGGACGCATGCACGCTCCAGGCCCAATGGAGTCCATCTGGGTTCCCGGTGCCGGCAGCAAGTGACGGCGCAACCCAGTCGTCTACATCCACAAACTCCACCCCGCTCGCCCGCGACCACTCCCGACCGGCGCTAACGGCCCGCTGATGGTGCCGGTGGGATGGATATGAAGGAGCGGCGTGGGTGGAGGGACCAACTAATGCGATCGGGATACCAGGGCGGTAATGGCGGACCGCGGTCACAATTCGAGTCAGGTAGCGGTCGGTCCCGAGCTGCGGCAACTGGCGCATCCGCCCACCTGATGCCGCGATGACTTTAGGAGCGGCCAACCGGTAGGTGCGCCGAACCCATCTACGCAGCGACCCCGGTCGCACATACGGGATCGAATCCCGCAGCCAGGTCGGCACCGCGGCGGGCAGTTGATCCATGCCACCGACCCCGAGGACCAAAAAGTCGGCTCGGTGCACGTAGACACCAAATGCCATCGGGTCGCGGGTCAACGCCCACCACGCATCGCGGGCCGTCCACCCAAATCGAGCCACCAGATCCACTTTGACGTCGGTGCCCAAGGCGCGCGCGCAGACATTCGGGTAGAGATCGGGGTGAGTGGGTGCCTGCGCGTCAACGGGACCGTGGAAGGCCAGCGAATCGGCCAGCACCAGCAGGTGGCGGGTCATCACCAAATCATCGCGCATTGGGTTTCGATGCTAACCACAACATGGTCCCCGATGGACCTTAAAGTGTTCCCATGCCAAAGAGCCAAAGACTCGGACACTTCAAGTTGGTCACCTTGGGTGCCGCCCAGTTCGAAAGGGAAAAAGTCGCCTGGCCACCGGCTCTACGCAGCGCCGTTGTCGTCACCGTCTGCGTATCACTTTGTTTGGCAGCCGGCCAGCCGGCTAACGCAATACCCCTTGGCATTGGCGCACTCTTCGTGGGCCTTGCCGACGTAGACCAGGTAGTTGGTCAACGTTGGCGCACCATGATGTGGACAACGCTTTGGATCACCATCGCTGCGCTCTTCGGCGGCCTTCTTGCCAGCAGTGGCCATTACCAAATCATTTTGGTTGCCGCGGTCGGGGCGATCGGCGGGTACGTTGGTGCCGCTGGCGCCCGCCCGGCTCTCATCGGCATCCTCGCGATGGTCACTTACGTTGCCTTCTCAGGTGCCCCCGAGCCGCAGCTTGCCGCTTTTGAGACCGGCGCCCTTATTGCCCTTGGCGGAATCATCCAAACAGCGGTAACTGTGATCACCACCTTGATCTGCGGCCGAGGTGCGATTCGACTCCCGCACCAAAACCCACACAATGGCAGCAAGTTGCGCGCGCATTTCAACACCAAGGATGACTTCTTTCGCCACGGTGCGCGCCTGGCTCTGGCTATGGCAATCGCGGAGTGCATCAATCTGTATGTTGGCTGGCCGCATGGCTACTGGATTCCACTAACCGTGGCCTGGGTCAGTCGACCCGACCGAAATGGCACCACCACGAAGGTCATCGCACGGGTTGCCGGTTCAATCGCCGGCGTGATTATCACATATGCCGTGATCGAAGGCCTGGACCTGCAAAGTTACGCCACGGCGGTTCTCATCGGGGCCGGAGCATTTGTCCTGCTTGCGTTCATTTGGGCCAACTACGCGATTGCCGTCATTGGTATCACCGTCGTAGTTATTTCACTGGTTTCACTGAACGGTGACCCGGTTGGCTCGGTGTCATTCGTTCGCGTGGTATCGACGATCATAGCTGGCATGGTAGTGATAGTCGTTTCATTCTGCTGGCCAGCCGCTCGAATGCAAGCAGATCAAGGCCACTAACCTTCGCTTATGTCCAGGCGCGGGTGGGTGCTCTTTATCTCGCTCGGGCTCATTTGGGGCCTGCCCTACTTGCTCATCAAAGTCGGCGTTGAATCACTGTCACCATTCGTGGTCGTCTTCGCACGCGTCGTAATCGGTGCCGCGATCATGCTGCCGATAGCGCTCATTAAGGGGCAGCTACGCCGACTAGAAGGCCATTGGCGGTGGGTTGTCATCTTCGCAATCGTCGAGGTGACCTTCACCTTCCTCGCCCTGACCTGGGCCGAGCAACGTATCTCAAGTTCACTGGCAGCGCTCCTGATAGCCACCGTACCCCTCACCGCCGCCATCATCGCCCGCATCATCGGACTCGACTCACGCCTAAGTGGCCCGCGCTTGGTGGGTCTTGGTGTCGGCTTCGCCGGGGTCGCGGCACTGGTCGGCCTAGATGTTTCTGGTGGGGATTTTCTCTCCGTGGCCGCCCTCAGCATCACGGTGTTGGGTTATGCCCTTGGCCCGATCATCGTGGATCGAAAACTCAGTGACGCACCAAGCCTGGCCGTCATCGCCGCATCACTTGCCATAAATACGGTGATCTATGCACCGCTTGCCTGGCTGACCTGGCCGACCGAGCCGGTGCCCGCAACTGCGTGGTGGTCGATTGTGATCCTCGGAGCCCTCTGCACCGCGGGTGCCTTCATCATCTTCTTTGCCCTCATCGCCGAAGTCGGACCCGCCCGAACCACCGTGATCACCTATGTCAATCCAGCGGTGGCGGTCGTATTAGGAGTACTCGTCCTACGCGAACCGTTGACACCGGGGATAATGATCGGGTTTCCGCTGGTGCTGGCCGGCTCCTTCCTCGCCACTAGGCGGGCACCAGCCTTGGAGTCTGAGCCGCACGGCTAAGACTGCATCCCATTGGATGTGATGGGTAATCATGTGCAATACCTGTTAGGGTTTGATGCACGATCAACTGACTTCGCTGGGTGCGCACCACACCTAATAAGCCAGCTACCAGCGGCATGGGTATGTCTATGTCGGCCAGCAGCAGGGTTTAAACACCCACCTAACGGTAGGGACCAGAACTACTCTTCACTACTCTCAAAGCACCCATAGCAGGCCTGACCGCTGTACGCGGGGTTTAGGGTGCCGCCGATAACGGCAACCCCGGGCCGGGCCCAACCCAGCCCGAGGGCGAGCCGATCAGCCGGCGCGGAACTAACAGGTGCACAAACTTCACTCTTTGACATGTGACCTCCATTCCAAGACTAACGGCCCAGAAACTTCTTCGTCCTAGAACACCACAAAAAACCACCAAACACAACAGTGAAACGCAGACCTGACGGGGAGGGGGGTAACCCCGGCGCACTCACGAGACTTAAGTGGAGCTGAGGGGATTCGAACCCCTGACCCCCTGCATGCCATGCAGGTGCGCTACCAGCTGCGCCACAGCCCCGAAACTCACTTGCCCCGACGAACACGAGACGCGTGAGCATACCGAGCGCGGTCCGGGCCGGTCCAAGAGGCCAGCGATTGTGGTTAGCGGTCGTCGGCCAGCGCCGACTCGGGCAAGGTGCCGGCGTTGTACTCCTGCAGCCGCCACCTCGGGCCAAAGGCACTAACGTTTTCAACCAATACCGACCAGGAGCAGTTGGTCAGCACCCCGAGCACCCCCCAGTGCTCCGGTGGCAGCCCAAGGATCTCACCAATGCCGGCGCGCGCGGCTCCACCATGGGTGACCACGACTAGCGCCTCACCGGGCCCCACCCGCTCCAGCGCGCGTTGCACCGCAGCCGCTACCCGCTGCGCGACCTCAAGGCGGGTCTCACCGCTCACCCCGGCCGGCATCTCGGCACTTGCCGACCACTGTGCGAGCATCGTGCCGTAGCCCTGTTCCATTTCGGGCCGGGTCAGGCCTTCCCACTCCCCCGCAAAAGTTTCCCTGAGCCCCACATCAGTTGTGACATCGAGACCAAGGATTCGGGCCAGGGGCTTTGCGGTGTTCATTGCGCGGCTTAGATCCGATGCGACAATCACGGTCGGTTGCAAGGTCGCCAACATCGCCGCGGCACGTTCGGCCTGCTCGACACCTAACTCATCTAGGTCTATATCGGTTTGCCCCTGAAAGCGCTGCTCGGCATTCCAATGCGTGCGACCGTGCCGCCAGAAGACAATGCGTCGGGCTTCACGTTGCCTGCTCAGGACGCCTCCCGCGGATTCGCGCTGCGGGCACCGTCGTACACCGCTTCACGGGATGACTCGCGGGTTGAATGCGGGGCATTAACCGACGCTGGTAACTCGAGCATCGGGCAGTCCTTCCAAAGCCGCTCGATCGCGTAGTGGATTCGCTCCTCGGCAAGTTGCACGTGCACCACGATGTCGCCGTAGTCAAGGAGCACCCAGCGGCTTTCGCGTTCTCCTTCGCGGCGCAGGGGCTTTGCCCCCATCGCACGCAACCTCTCCTCGACACCGTCGACAACGCCTTTGACTTGACGGTCATTGGCGGCCGAGATCAGGACGAAAGCATCTGTTATGACGACATGGTCGCTCACATCGATGGCCATGATGTCTTCACCAAGTTTCTCGGACGCTGCTTCGGCCGCAGCGACCGCTAGGGCTACTGCTTCACTACTCGCTGTCATGACTACTACTTTCAGATTGTTTTGGAGGTGCTATTGATAGAGTTTGCGCTTGCCGATGAAGTTCGCCACCGACTCCGGAACCAAGTAGTTGATCGGCTCCGCCCGGGCCGCCCGGGCCCGGATGTTGGTTGACGAGATCGCCAGCGCGGGAATCTCCAATAAAGTCCATGACTCCACGGGTAACTCTGGACTGCGCATCTCGTGACCGGGCCGCGTGACGCCGATGATATGCGCCAAGGCGATTACCTCCTGCGGCCCGCGCCACTCCAAAATATCAGCCAAGGCATCGGCGCCGGTGATAAAGAACCACTCGGTCTCTAGGCCCGGGAAGTTGACCTCATACTGTGCCCGCAGATCACGCAGCGTGTCTACCGTATAAGTGGGCCCTTCGCGATCAATATCAACCCGAGTCACATCGAACCGATCGTCCATTGAGGTAGCAAGAACCGTCATCAGGTATCGCTCTTCGGGGGTGGCGCCGGGGGCCGGAGATTTGTGCCACGGCTGGCCGGTCGGGGCAAATAGCACCGTGTCCAGCTGGAAGCTGTAGGCAACCTCGGATGCAGCGACGAGGTGGCCGTGGTGAATTGGGTCGAAGGTGCCGCCCATCACCCCGATGCGGCGGGTGGTCACAAGTGGTTTCTAACGGTCCACGTTAATCATGGTCGTGACTACCAAGAGTGCTACTAAGACCAGGAAGGCAAACCCACCGAATACATAGGGCGAAATCAGCCCCTGCGTCGCTGCTTCTTCTGCTGCACCCAGACCCATCGTGAACCCCTCCTTATCGTTGTGGCAGCACTCTACTGCGTTTGGAAAACCTTGGTGCAGTGCGGACGCGCTAGCTTCGAATGTGGCCGTCGCCGGTCACCACATAAGTAGTGGTGGTCAACTCGGCGAGCCCCATCGGACCGCGTGCGTGCAACTTCTGGGTGGAGATTCCAATCTCCGCCCCGAACCCGAATTCGCCCCCATCGGTGAACCGGGTCGACGCATTGACCATCACGGCAGCCGAATCCACCCCGGCTACAAAACGCTGGGCAGCCGATTGGCTATCAGTGACGATGGCCTCGGTGTGACCACTTGACCACCGGCGAATATGCGCCAGTGCCTCATCGATGCTGTCGACGATCCCCGCCGCAATATCCAAGGAGTAGTACTCCGCCGCCCAGTCATCATCGGTCACCCCGGCGAATTCCACCCCGGTGCCTGTCGCATGCAGTGCGAATCTGGAATCACCGTGGATGGTGACGCCCACAGCCCTTAGTGCGTCCAAGGCGCGCGGCAGGAACGCATCGGCAATTTCGCGGTGGACCAGTACAGTTTCGGCCGCATTGCAGACGCTCACGCGCTGCGCCTTGCTGTTCAGTAAAATTGCAATGGCCTTGTCGATATCGGCGTCCTTGTCGATATAGACATGGCAGTTACCGACACCTGTCTCGATCACCGGCACAGTGGAGTTGTCGACCACACTGCGAATCAGATCTGCGCCCCCTCGAGGGATTAGCACGTCAACTAGTCCACGTGCCGTCATCAGGTATTTAACCGACTCGTGAGTTTCGCCGGGTACCAGCGAGACCGCGTCCGCCGGGAGGCCCGACGCCACGAGCGCTTCGCGCATTACTGCGGTCAATGCCGCATTGCTTTGGGACGCGGATGATGAGCCACGCAGTAGCGCAGCGTTACCGCTCTTCAGGCACAACCCGGCGGCATCGACGGTGACATTGGGCCGAGCCTCATAGATCATGCCGACCACCCCGAGGGGCACCCGAATTTGTCGCACCTGCAGCCCATTGGGCAAGGTGTAGCCGCGGATGACCTCGCCGACCGGATCAGGCAACGCCGCTACGTCACGAAGTGCCTGCGCGATGTCGGCAATTCGAGCAGTGTTCAAGGTGAGCCTGTCGACGAGGGCAGCCGAGGTGCCAGCGGCCTGCGCCTTGGCCACGTCAATCGCATTGGCAGCGGTGATCTCACCAGCGCGCGCATCTAGTGCGTCAGCCATGGCAAGTAAGGCAATGTCTTTTTGCTCGCGGGTCAACAGGCGCAGCAACCCGGCCGCGTTGCGGGCCGCCTGCGCGGTTTTTAGAACTTGGGCCTGCTCATCCATGGGCACACCTTAGATGCACCAGGTGGTACCCGATCAAAATGGGATCAGCCGCCCGGCTGACAGCGGCCCGGGCTGCTCATTATGCAGCCGGCCCCGGCGGTGAAAGGTCTCCTGGCTGATCACTTCGACGCCGACCGCCTCCCACGGAGGCAACTGCGCGGACTGGCCGTGCTCATCCCACAACCGCACCGCCATGGTCAATGCAGAGGTCAGATCCACGGCCTGCTCCCAATAACGCACCTCAGCGCGATCCACCGCGAACCGGCCGGACAGCAGGAACGGATGCTCGTGGCTGAGCCGCTCGAGTGCCGCGCGGATTTCGGGTTCGCCTACCGGCGCTCCTGTCACGGTCAAGGTGACATGCCAGATATGGGCAGCCTCCATCACCTGCGAATCGACGACCATATTGGCCCCCAATCCGCTCAAATCGTGATGACTACTAGGTCATCTCGGTGGACAACCTCGCGTTCATAAGCCGGACCCAAGTCCCGTGCTAGGTCCTTGGTGGACCGCCCGAGCAAGCCAGGCAGTTCGCCAGAGTCAAAGTTGACCAGTCCGCGGGCGATCGTGTTGCCCTTTTCATCTAATAGGTCCACTGGATCTCCGGCAGCAAAGGTGCCCTCAACCCCGGTAATGCCGGCCGGCAGTAGGGAAAGACGCCGTTGAACGACAGCCGTCACCGCCCCGGCATCAAGATGCAGCCGCCCGCGCCCGGTGGTCGCGTGGGCTAACCAGAGCAATCTGGTCGAGGTCCGCGCACCGGTTGGGTGGAATACCGTGCCGCTGGCCGCCGAAGTCAAAGCGGTGGCGGACTCCTCCGCGCCCGCCAATAGCACCGGGATCCCGGCTGCGGAGGCGATCTGGGCGGCCTCAACCTTGGTAGCCATCCCCCCGAGTCCAACACCGGCCGCCCCCACTCCACCAATGCGCACCGCGCTTAGGTCCGCCGGGGTGCGCACTTCGGTGATCAATTTCGCCCCAGGTTTACCCGGTGGCCCGTCGAAGAGCCCATCGACATCTGAAAGCAGTACCAGCGCCTCGGCAGCAACGAGGTGGGCAACAAGTGCCGCAAGGCGATCGTTGTCACCGACTCGAATCTCATCGGTAGCGACCGTGTCGTTCTCATTGACGATAGGTACGACGCCCATCTCCAGCAAGCGAAATAAGGTGCGCTGGGCATTTCGGTAGTGCGAACGACGCGTGACATCTTGGGCAGTCAGGAGCACTTGGCCCACGGTGATGCCGTGCTTGGCGAATTCTGCGCTATAGCGCGCAATCAACATGCCCTGACCGACGCTGGCCGCCGCCTGCTGGGTTGCCAGATCACGTGGACGCGTGGTGAGACCAAGGGCCGGGAGGCCCGTTGCAATTGCCCCACTCGAAACAAGCACCACCTGGTGGCCGGCCGCCCGCCGCGCCGCTAATTGCGCCACCAAATCCACGATTCGCTCATCGTCTAGCACGCCGCCGCGCTTGGTCAGCGATGATGAACCCACCTTGACGACTATGCGCTCAGCCGCGGCCACCTGACTGCGGGCGTCGCGCCCCGAGGCACTCATTAACTATCTCCGTCGAGCTGGGCCGCCAACCGCACATCGGTACCTCTTGGGCTCTTACTTGATCCCATTTCAATATTCAAAGTCGGCTGCCAGTCAAAGACCACAGCGTTGTCGTCGCTGCCGATCATCACTGTGCAACCGGCAGCTGCGCCCTGCTTTACGAGTGCCTCTTCGACACCAAGGCGGGCCAATCGATCGGCTAGGTAGCCGACCGCTTCGTCATTGCTGAAATCGGTCTGACGTACCCAACGCTCCGGGCGCTCACCGCGCACGCGATAGCCAGCGGCATCGTGGGTTACCGTGAAGCCGCGATCATTAACCGACCTTGGTGTGATGACAATGCGTGGCGCCTCGTCGGGGATCGCCGCCAGCCGTGCTTGCAATACTTTGTCAGCCATCGCAAAAGACAATGGCCGCAAACCTTCATGGGTTGCGGCTGAGATCTCAAATACCAAGTGGCCACGCTCTTCAAGAATCGGGCGCACCAGATCGGCAAGTACCTGCGCATCCGGAACGTCAATCTTGTTCAGCGCCACAATGCGGGGGCGATCTTGCAAGCCACCATAAAGTGACAACTCATGCTCAATGGCATCAAGATCGTCAATAGGGTCGCGCCCTGGCTCCATGGTGGCACAGTCAAGGACTTGAACGAGCACACTGCAACGCTCAACATGGCGCAAGAACTCCAGACCCAGTCCCTTGCCTGAACTCGCACCCGGAATCAAGCCCGGGACATCGGCGATGGTGAAAACCACCTCGCCAGCTGTTACGACCCCAAGATGGGGGATCAAGGTAGTGAAGGGATAGTCGGCAATCTTTGGTCGCGCCGCGCTCATCGCAGCAACGAGACTTGATTTTCCGGCACTTGGAAATCCGACCAAGGCTACATCGGCGACCGTCTTTAACTCTAAGACGATATCGCGATACTCACCGGGTTCACCAAGGAGCGCAAAACCTGGGGCCTTGCGCCGAGGTGACGCCAACGCCGCATTGCCAAGACCACCGCGACCGCCTTTGGCAATAATCTGCCGCGTGCCGGCACCGAGTAGGTCCGCGATTACGGTGCCATCCGGTGCCAACACCATGGTGCCATTGGGTACTCGCAGGACTACGTCTTGGCCCTCGCCCCCATTGCGGTGCGCCCCCTGCCCCGGGCGACCGTTGTCGGCCTTCCGGTGCGGACCATGGTGAAACTCGAGCAGGGTCGTCACGCTCGGATCGACGACCAAAACGATATCGCCGCCACGGCCACCGCTGCCACCATCAGGCCCGCCAAGTGGTTTGAATTTCTCCCGCAATACCGAGGCACAGCCGTTGCCACCGTCGCCACCTTGCACATGCAAGGTGACTTGGTCAACGAAGGTGGCCACGGCTAGTACTCCCTCTTCTAGTACCCGGTGCAATGGCAGCGAGGCGAGCCCAACGGGCCCGCCTCGTCGACAAGTTGCCATCTAACGCGGACCTGGCCGCGAGAGTTTGGTCGGTTAGCGCTTGTTACGCGCCCGCGACAATGTTGACGACGCGGCGACCACGGGCCACCCCAAATTCAACGGTGCCAGCCGCGAGGGCGAACAGGGTGTCGTCCTTGCCGCGCCCAACGTTATTGCCAGGATGAAAGTGGGTACCGCGCTGGCGCACGATGATTTCACCGGCGTTGACATCTTGGCCGCCGAAGCGCTTCACCCCTAGGCGCTGAGCGTTGCTGTCGCGACCGTTGCGGGTGCTGGATGCACCTTTCTTGTGGGCCATTAGTTCACTTCCCGGTCTTGATATCGGTGACCTTGACCGCGGTGAGGTCTTGACGATGACCTTGACGGCTTCGGTAGCCGGTCTTGTTCTTGTACTTGAGGATGTCGATCTTGGGTCCGCGGTGGTGATCGACGATCTCCGCGGTCACGGTGACCTTGGCCAAGGTCGCGGCGTCGGTTGTCACCGTGCCACCATCTACCACCAACAACGCAGGAAGTGTCAGGGTGTTGCCCGGGTCACCGGCCTGCCGGTCGAGCACCACCACATCGCCAACCGCGACCTTTTCCTGCCGGCCGCCAGCGCGCACGATCGCGTACACCTTGAACTCCTACCTGTAAGTCAAATCCCGGGGAACTGCCCCGCGAGGTGGGTGCCCGTCAGGGCACCGAGCTCTAAGGGTACGGATAGCACCCGCAGGTGGTCAAACCGCCTCCTCCGAAGGCTCTAATTCGCCCTCTGCGGCCGGTTCTTCGGTGCGTTCGTAGGACCGGGCAGCGACATCGGCCGGATCCACCGCATTGGCCGGCCGCCGGTTCTTGGGCGAGACCTCATGGTCATGGTCATGGGCCGCCCCATTGCCATTGTCGACCGGGTGCATCGAAATCCGCAGGCCTCGACCAGCACAGGCATCACACGGGGTCGAAAACGACTCAATGAGTCCCGAGCCGATGCGCTTGCGGGTCATCTGCACCAAGCCAAGTGAAGTGACTTCGGCAACCTGGTGCTTGGTACGGTCCCGGCCCAAGGATTCAACCAGCCGGCGGAGTACCAGATCCCGATTGCTTTCAAGGACCATGTCGATGAAGTCGATGACGATGATGCCGCCGACATCGCGCAGGCGCAGTTGCCGGACGATCTCCTCAGCTGCCTCCAGGTTATTACTCGTGACTGTCTGCTCGAGGTTGCCGCCTTGGCCGATGAATTTTCCGGTGTTTACGTCAACCACGGTCATGGCCTCGGTGCGGTCGATCACCAGCGAGCCACCTGATGGCAGGAACACCTTTCGATCAAGTGCCTTAGCAAGCTGCTCATCAACCCGGTATTCGTCAAAGAGATCCTTTTTCGAAACCCAGTGCTGAAGGCGGCCTGCAAGATCGGGTGCGATAGCGTTGATGTAGGTGGTCAGAGCCTCCCAGGCAGTATCCCCGGAGACCACCAACTTGTTGACATCTTCATTGAAGATATCCCGCACCACCTTGATTGCAAGATCCGGTTCGCCATGCAGCAGGGTTGGTGGTGTCGCCGTCTTTACGGCTTCGGCAATTGCCGCCGACTGCGCCTGCAGGCGCGTGATGTCCTGCTCGAGGGCTTCCTCGGGTGCGCCCTCCGCCGCGGTGCGCACAATGACACCGGCCTCTTCGGGCATTACACGTTTGAGAATGTTCTTCAAACGCGCCCGCTCGGTATCGGGCAGCTTGCGGCTGATCCCCGTCATCGAACCGTCTGGCACATAAACGAGGTACCGCCCCGGCAAGGAGATCTGACTTGTTAGCCGTGCACCCTTTTGCCCAACCGGATCTTTGGTTACCTGCACCAAGATGGTGTCGCCGGATTTCAGGGCGAACTCAATGCGCTTTGGTTGCCCGTCAAGGCCCGCGGCATCCCAATTGACCTCACCGGCATACAACACCGCGTTACGACCGCGACCGATATCAACAAAGGCGGCTTCCATGCTGGGTAGCACATTTTGAACGCGACCTAAGTAGACATTGCCCACGAGAGAGGACGAGCTACCGCGCGTTACGTAGTGCTCAACGAGGACACCGTCCTCAAGCACCGCGATCTGCGTGCGATCACCGGTTTGCCGCACCGCCATCACCCGGTCGACGGATTCGCGACGAGCTAGGAACTCGGCCTCGGTCACGATAGGTGCCCGGCGGCGACCGGCTTCACGGCCCTCGCGTCGGCGCATCTTCTTGGCTTCGAGCCGGGTTGAGCCACGCATGGAATTCGTATCGTCTTTTTTGGCATTAGTGCGCGGCGCCCGCACTTTGACTACCGTGTTGGGCGGGTCATCGGGGGCTGGCTCTAGCTCGGTTTCACTGCCGCGGCGCCGGCGCCGGCGCCGGCGCGTGGTTGCCGGGTTTTCTGAATCCTCGTCCTCGCCTAACCCATCGGCCTCGGCCTTTTCATCATCAGCGGTTGACTCGCCGGCCGCATCTGGCTCATCAGTGCGGCGGCGGCGGCCACGGCCGCCGCGGCGGCGCCGACGGCGGCGCGCCTCATCATCTGACTCCCCAACGACCGCGGCACCGAAGTCACCAGATGCACCAGCGGCGCCGTCCGCAACAGCAGACTCGGCGGGTGCCTTAGCTTTGGCCGATTTACTCGGTGTCCTGGTCCGAGTGGCTCGTGGTGCCACCGGTTCGGCCGCCTGAAAGAGCGGGGCGATGAACGCTGCGCTCGGGGCTTTCCTGGGGGCCGGCACCTCAGGAGTCTTGGTTTCCTTCGTGCTTGCCTTCTTGGTGGCCTTCTTGGCGGTCGCCGTTGCCGCCTTCTTAGCGGGAGCCTTCTCGGGCTTTTCGGCAGCCGATTTTTTCTCGGCCTTCTTCGCCACCTTCTTCACCGGTTTCTCGGTTGCCGTGACCGCCGGTGGCCCGGCCGGGCGAATGGCGGCACGCCGGCGCGGGGCCGGTGCTGCTGATTCCGCTTTCGCTGGTGTTGATTTGCTTTCGGACGGGGGTGCAGTTATTTCGACCATTGGGTCGTACTCCTTTAGGCGTCAATCACCGGTCTTCCGGAGCTAACGCGTGTCGTGTGGGTGAGCGTTACCGATCACCCATCAAGTCTTAGCGGCTGCCAGCGGCGCGCGGTCGTGGGCGAATGGATCTCCCACGGTCGCTCCGACCGGGTCTAGCGGCCCCTGTGCCAGCCGAGTCACCCGTGGGGGCGCTGGCGGCACGAGGCCGGCTACCTGCCGTAGTGCCTTAAGAACGTCGTCGGGTCGTACGGACGGTGTTGTATGCCGTACTACCGCCCTAAGTATGGCACACCCTGACCCCGGTTCCACCGACACCGACACCACCGGCCCCCGCGCATCAAAGGCCCGAACCCCATTCTTCGTTCGGCGCTCTACCGTCACTTCGCCCTGAGCCAGTAGTTTTCGGGCCGCAATCTCAACTTCCGCAACCCCCAGGCCGGGCAGCTCAATTTGCCAGATACTGGCCTCGAGCCGCTGGACGAAATCAGGTGACCTTGCCTCCACCACCGCCACTATGTCCAGGCCCGGTGGCAGGGCGGCATCTAGCGCCGCCCGCACCGCGGCCGGGTCACAGCGCTCCGTGACCCCGACTTCGAAGTATTCGGCCTCACTTGCCACCCCGGTCGGAGCTGAATTCGCATAGGAAACCTTCGGGTGCGGGGAGAATCCAGCACTAAATGCCATCGGTATCTCCGCCCGGCGCAAAGCGCGCTCCAATGCCCGTTGGAAATCACGGTGGCTGGAAAACCGCAAGCGTCCGCGCTTGGCATATTGCAGCCGCAGGCGTTGGACTGTTGGTGCTACATCGCGCACCGGAGCGGGACGCGCCACATCAACGCCCCGGTTGGGTGGCTGCTTCGGCAACCGGCGCGCGGGCCGGCGCCATTGGCATCGGCAGGTCGGTGACCCCGGTCGGGCCAACTTGAATTTGCGTCTCCATCTGGTCGCACACCCCGCAGTCAAAGCACGGGGTCCAGCGACAATCGTCAATCGCAACTTCATCGAGTGCCGCCTGCCAGTCTTCCCAAAGCCACTCGGAGTCAAGCCCGGAATCCAAATGGTCCCAGGGCAGTACTTCAGTCTTGGCGCGCTCACGGATGGTGTACCAATCGACATCAACGCATTGATCAGCAAGTGCTCGATCAGCGGCGCTCATCCATCGGTCATAGGAGAAATGCTCACTCCACCCGTCAAATCTCGCCCCGTCTTGCCAGGCCGCGAGGATGACGGCGCCAATTCGACGATCCCCACGCGAGAGCAAGCCTTCGACGATGCCCGGCTTTCCATCGTGATAGCGAATACCAATGGCTTTGCCATAGCTGCGGTCGGCGCGAATAGCGTCGCGCAATTTAGCCAGCCGGGCATCGGTCGTGGCGTGATCAAGTTGGGCTGCCCACTGAAATGGCGTATGTGGTTTCGGTACGAAACCCCCGATGGAAACCGTGCATCGAATATCACGTGAACCGGTGGCCTCGCGCCCGGCTTTGATCACGTCGCGTGCCAATTGCGCGATTTGAAGCACATCCTCGTCGGTTTCAGTTGGCAACCCGCACATGAAATAGAGCTTTACCTGGCGCCAGCCGGCCGAATAAGCAGTGGTCACGGTGCGGATTAAGTCCTCCTCCGTCACCTGCTTATTGATGACCTTGCGCAATCGCTCACTACCGCCCTCGGGGGCGAAGGTCAGGCCGCTGCGCCGCCCATTGCGCGACAATTCATTTGCCAGGTCGACATTGAAGGCATCAACTCTGGTACTTGGCAGCGACAGCGCGGTCTCGGAGCCTTCGTACCTATCTGCGAGATTGCGGGCTATGTCAGCGATTTCTGAATGGTCCGCACTTGATAGCGATAACAGGCCAACCTCCTCGTAGCCGGTCCTCTTCAGCCCGTTTTCGACCATCTCGGCAATCCCGGTAATACTGCGTTCGCGCACCGGACGGGTGATCATCCCGGCTTGGCAAAAGCGGCAACCGCGGGTGCAGCCCCGGAAGATTTCCACGCTCATCCGCTCGTGCACGGTCTCAGCTAACGGGACCAATGGTGCTTTGGGATAAGGCCAGCTATCAAGATCCATCAAGGTGTGCTTGCGCACCCGCCACGGCACCTCGGGCTGGTTCGGAATCACCCGTTGGATCCGGCCGTCTGCTAGGTACTCCACGTCATAGCAGGCCGGAACGTAGATAACCCCGGTCTTGGCCAGTTCGAGCAGCAAGCCCATCCGGCCACCCGGGCAACCTGCGGCCTTCCAATCCCTGGTGAGGTCGGTGATGAGCAGCACTGCTTCCTCACCATCTCCCAGCACGGCAGCGTCAATGAAATCCGAGATTGGCTCCGGGTTAAATGCGGCGTGACCACCGGCAATAACAATCGGATGTGAGTCGTCACGCTCACGCGCCAGCAACGGGATATTGCCCAGTGACAGTGCGCTCAACATGTTCGTGTAGCCGAGTTCGGTGGAAAAAGAAAGCCCGAAGAGATCGAAATCGCCAACCGCGCGATGACCATCCACGGTGAACTGCGGCACCTTGGCCTCGCGCATCAGGGCTTCAAGATCCGGCCAGACCGCATAGGTGCGCTCGGCTAAGGCGTCGACGCGCTCATTGATGACTTCATAAAGAATCTGCACGCCTTGATTCGGGGCACCAACCTCGTAGGCATCGGGATACATGAGCACCCAGTGCACCTGCACGTCATCCCAGGGCTTCAAGGTCGCATTCAATTCCCCACCGACATACTGAATTGGCTTACTCACCAAGGGCAAGAGCAATTCCAGGCGATCAAAGACGGATTCACCGCGTCGAGCCAGATCTGAAACCGTCATGTGGCCAAGGTTACCCATGGAGACCAGATCCTGCTTTACACCCGGCTTCGGATCCCCGACGGCACTGGAATTCTCAGGTCAGGTCGGGTCAGGTCCGCGAGGACCGAGCCGAGTGCAGGCGCACATTCTCCAGCAGGCCAATCGCAATCCAGGTCGACATCATGGACGTTCCACCTGCCGAAACAAGCGGCAACGGAATACCGGTGATTGGCATGATGCCCAAAGTCATGCCGATGTTCTCGAAGGTCTGAAATGCCAGCCAAGCAACTATGCCTGTCGAAATAAGTCGTCCATATAGGTCATCTGCTTTCATCGCGATACGAATAGCCCGCCACAAGATCACACAGATGAGCAGAATCAACAGGGCCGAGCCAATGAATCCGAGTTCTTCGCCAACCACGGTGAAGATGAAATCGCTCTCGTTGACCGGTACGAACTTGCCTTGGGTCTGCGGACCCTCGAAGAGCCCGTATCCGGTCCACCCGCCCCCGCCAACCGCAATGCGCGCCTGGGTTGAATTGTACGTGGCTCCCCCGGGTTCGCCGGCTGGATTAAGAAAAGAAGTCAATCGCGAAATTTGATATGACTGCAGCAGTCCCAATTGCAGCGCTAACAAAATGCCAATGACTGCCCCGCCGATCAGGCCGATCACCCAACGCCGGCGTGCGCCGGACACGGCAATTACGGATAGCGCCACCGAACCAAGGACCAGCACCGTCCCGGTGTCGTTCTGCACCAAGATAATTAGAATCGGCAACACGGCGACACCGACCGACATGAGCACCTCACGATCATGTGGCTCACTTTCGACGTCACGTTTCTCCGCCAAGATGGCCGCCATCATCATGATGATCGCAACCTTGGCGAACTCGGACGGCTGGATAGTAAATCCACCCGGCAGATCGATCCATGCGCGGGCTCCAGCTATTGAAGTACCTAGAACTGGAATGAAAACCACCAGCAGCAGCAATACCGAAACGATATAGATAACTGGCGTGTACGCGCGCAGCCAGCGGTAGTCAAGCCGCGATGCGACGTATCCCAAGGCCATGGCGACTACCACGATGATGAGGTGCCGCTTCAGGTATGACTGTGGGTCATTCACCGATGCCATATCGGCCCGGCTTGCTGACCAAACCAGCACCGACCCGAAGATCGTGACGCCGATGGCAGCGACAACCAGCACCCAGTCCAGATCACGCCAATAAGAGCTACCCCGTGAGCGGCCGGGTGATGGTGGCCGGGCGATGGCGTCCGTTGTTGAGAATGCACTCATGGCGAACCCCCTCCCGATGCCGCGCCCTGACCTGACATCTTGCCCCGTGGCGCCACCGGCGTACCGTCCGGACGTACCGCAGGCAGTCTTTTCAGCGGGGCGCCATCAACCAGCACACTCGTGGCTGGGTTCACCGTGCCACCGGAGATGCCGAAGATACCCTCATAGATCTTTCGCACACTAGGGCCGGAAGTCTTTGATCCAGTGCCGCCTTGGGTCACCATCATGACGACCGCATACCTTGGCTTATTGGCTGGCGCGAATGATGCGAACCACGAAGTCGAAATTTTACTGCCGGTAACCTGAGCAGAACCAGTCTTGGACGCAACTGGGATTTGCGCCAGTGGGAAGCCGGCGAACGGTGCCTCACCGGAGCCGTTGGCAGTAACGCCCTGCAGGGCGGAATTAATGAACTTGATTGCAGTTCGCGAAATCTCAACACGGTCGGTCACCACCGGGTCAATTTCTCTAACGACCCTGCCTTCCGCTCCAAGGATGGCCTTGACCAACTGGGGTTGATACAACGTGCCGCCATTTGCAATGGCCGAGTACGCCATAGCCATCTGCAATGGGGTGACCGCGGTATCACCTTGGCCGATCGCCGCGTTCAGAGCATCACCCTCGCGCCACCTGAACCCGTCAGCACAGTTTTCGCGGTCCAGCGCGGTGAAGTAATCCGCCTGCCCGGGGTTGGTCTTGCGGGTCTCGGGGTATCCAGAAATCGCATTGGCGCACCAGGTATCGCGCTTTTGCTCCCAGTTAGCGACCTTGAAGGTACGGCTCGATACCCGCCCGGTGGCCTCACCCGGCAGGTCGATACCTGTCTTGGCATCAAGGCCAAAAAGCCTGGCCGTCTCGGCGATTGGATCCGGTGAATTGCGATTGGCGTCGTTGCCCCCGGCATCATTCCACATTTTGTCGGCGATCCCGTAGAAGACCGTGTTGCACGACACCTCAATTGCGCGCTTAAGGGTGATCGGCCCGTATCCCGCGGATTCGAAGTTTCGAAATGTTTGGGTACCCAGTTTCACCTGATTGGGGCATTGATACTTGCTATACAAACTAAACCCCTCGCGCGCGGCCGCTGCGGTGCTGATCACCTTGTAAGTGGAGCCCGGGGCGAAAAGCCCTTGAGTCGCATTGGAGGACAGCGCATCACTATCCATCAGATCCTGGTACTGCTTGTCGGTGACGCCACCAACCCAAATTGCTGGGTCATAAGTTGGGTAACTAGCCATGGCCAGGATATGCCCATTTCGCACATCAACGACGACTGCCGCGCCGGAATCACCCGGATATCCTTGCGCCTGCGCTCGTTGCACCGCAGCAACCAATTGCTGCTCGACGAGATGCTGGAGTCGGGCATCGATTGTCGAGACTAGGTAGTCGCCCGCCACCGCGGGCTTCTCCTCCAAGGTCTTGGTAATCCGCCCGGCTGTGTCGACTTCCAAAGTCGTCACCGCGGGCTTGCCGCGTATCTCCTCGTCATAAGTGGATTCCAGGCCAGAGCGCCCGACCACATCGGTGCGGCGCAACCTGTCATATGCCGCCGAATCGCCTTGCTCGGTCAGCGCCTCCTCAGTAACCGGCCCCAGATATCCGAGTAGATGCGCGGCATTGACGTTGAATGGCGCCGGGTAGGTGCGGATGGCTTCCAGCCCCGCGGTGACACCGGGGAAGCTCACCCGTCGCTCCATTATTGATAGTGCGGTTTGGGCATCGACATCTCGGGCAATGGGAATCGGCTGGTACGGCGAGCCGTTCCAGCAGACAGGCGGCGGCTTGGCGCCTTCCGCACCGCAGGTCATCAGTCGATCACTAATGCTGGCCGGCGATGTATCAAGTATCTGAGCAAGGCGTTCGATGACCGCAGCACCGTCATCTGGTTCGCGCTGCAAGGTGACGCGATCAACCGTGACAACCAAGGACGTGCGATTGGCGACCAGCGGGCGACCAGCCTGATCCAAGATCAACCCTCGCACCGCCGGTGTCGCCACCTCGCGCAAGGTGTTGCTCTGGGCCGCCACCCGATAGCCCTCACCAGTTATTACTTGCAAATAGAACAACCGCACTAGCAAAGTCGCCATCAACGAGATGACGAGCACGCTGAGGATGACTAACCGCCGGTTCGAACGTTCACCCATGCGTGCCCTCCTCCCTGGGTACAACCTGATGGCCTTGGCTTTGACAGGCGTGGTTTGACGCTCTGACGCTTGCCGCATTATTCCGGTTCCCGGGCAACTCCTAGATTTCAGTCTCAGGGGTAATTCTTCGGACCAGCCACGAAATAGTTGGCACCACGATGGGCGCCAAAAGCAAGCCATACAAGCTGCTTGTCAGCACCAAGGTCGGCACCTCCTCCCAGCTAACCTGATTACTTCCGAACGCGGCGAGAATCAGGGCGTACGCCAAGGCCGCCGCACCGGTGCTCAGCCCGACCATGCCCACCAGAATCGGCACGGTGCGATCCCTCGGGTCGATCACCGCCCCGGTTAAGAAACCGATCACCAGAAAAACCAAAGCCTGGATGCCAATCACGCCGCCGGCCGGGGGCGTAAAGCCCAAGGTCAACCCGGCCGCAAAGCCGACCACCGCACCGGTGACAGGCCCATACGCCAAGGCCAGGGCCACCACGCAAACCACGACTAGATCCGGAGTAGCACCGGGCAATCCCAACCGCGACAGCAAAGTCAGTTGCAACATAACCGCGAAGATGATGATGCTCGCGCAAAAAACCGTCTGTCGTATCCACATACTTAGTTACTTCCACCATCTGCCGTGGCCCCCGCCGAGGCTGCGGGCGCCGGCACTGGCTTCGCAGCTGTCTCCTTCTCCGGCTTTTTACTAGGAGTTGGCGCCGGACTGGCCCCATCGTCAATCCCGCCGGCCGTCGAAGTCTCATCCGGCGCAAAGTTCGAGCTCGCCGGTGGCGTCGGCAATACCGAATCGCGTGGGTCCGCACGGGGTGGCCTAATGACCACACCCACCACCGTCAACGTGGAGACATCCGCAAATGGCCTAATGGTCGCGATGCGTGTTAGCTGTCCGGCGGTACCACTCACGTCGACCACTTCACCGATCGGAATCCCTGGTGCGTATGGCCGGCCGCTGCGCGAACCGAAAGTCACCAGTGCCTGACCCGGTTTCAAGGTGGCAAGTGGATCAAGGGTCTGAAACTCCAATGAATCCTGACGCCCGGTTCCGGACAAAATACCGATCTCCTCGGTGCCAGCCACCCGGGCACCTACAGCCGAGGACGTATCGACAATTAGTACGACCGTTGCAGTCGTCTTGGTGGTGCTAAGGATCCGGCCGATCAGCCCCTGCCCATTGATTACCGTCATGTTTGCTAGCAAGCCGTCATCTCGGCCCGCATCGATTGTCACAGTCCAGGTGAAATCCTGGGCTGGTTCCACGGCGATGACTTCCGCCGGCACGATTCGGTATCGACCAACCCCGGCGACCCGAAGCAGCTGATCAAGAGCGTCGGCCCGAGCCCGATCTTCAGCAGAGCGGACCAACGAGTCTTGCAAGGTGGCATTTTGGGATTCGAGTTCGGCAATTCGCACCCGCTGATCACCCCAAGTGCCCCACCAACTGCCAACACCGATTATCGGTGAAACGATTACGGAGGCGGCAACCTGCACGCCTCCCAATGCGCTGCTTACCACCGAACGCACACTTGAAAATGGGCCTTTGCCACCCCGCAAATCCAAGATGGTGAAAGTTAGCGCGATTATTACCAGGAGAGCGAGAATTATGCGGGTGCGTTGATTCAGCATGAGTGGGCTTCCACCGCCTGGCACCGGTGAGGTGCGTCACGGATTTACCGCCGAGGCTCGGCGATCAGCACCTGTTGCAGTGCTTCGAATTCCTCGATGCATTTGCCTGAACCAAGTGCGACACATTCGAGCGGACGGTCAGCGAGGATTATTGGCATTCCGGTTTCATGGCGCAACCTCTCATCAAGCCCGCGTAGCAAGGCGCCACCGCCTGTCAAGACGATGCCACGATCCATGATGTCACCGGAAAGTTCCGGCGGAGTTCGATCCAAGGTCGCCTTGACCGCGTCGGTAATCGCTTTAACCGGCTCGTCCATCGCTCGACGGATTTCTTCTGCGGTAACCACGATGTTCCGGGGAAGGCCACTGACCAAATCACGCCCGCGGATCTCGGCCTGTGGCTCGTCGGGCAGCGGGAACGCCGACCCAATAGCCATCTTGATTTCCTCGGCGGTGCGCTCGCCGAGCATCAGGGAATACTCCTTCTTCACAAACTGGATGATCGAGTTGTCGAGCTCATCCCCACCAACTCGAATCGACAAGCTAGTTACGATGCCACCGAGTGAGATGACCGCAACCTCTGAAGTACCACCACCGATATCGACGACCATATTGCCGGTGGGTTCGTGCACCGGAAGATTGGCGCCGATCGCTGCGGCCATTGGCTCTTCGATGATAAAAACTTTTCGCGCTCCGGCGGCGTAGCCGGCGTCCTTGACGGCGCGCTGCTCCACGCCGGTGATCCCTGACGGTACGCAAATGATCAGCCGAGGCTTGGCCAGGTACCTGCGTCGATGCACTTTTTGAATGAAGTACCGAAGCATGCGCTCGGTCGTGTCAAAGTCGGCGATCACACCGTCCTTGAGCGGACGAATCGCGACGATGTTGCCGGGCGTGCGCCCGATCATGCGCTTGGCTTCGGCGCCCACCGCCAAAATACCCCCGGTGTTGCTATTGATCGCGACGACCGAAGGTTCGTTGAGGACGATGCCCCGCCCGCGCACGTACACCAGGGTGTTTGCGGTTCCAAGATCGACGGCCATATCGCGCCCGATGAAGGATGATGACGAGGCCACGGGGAAGTGTCCACCTTCCTGTCGGGTTTGTGAACGGCTGCTAACGATCGATCCCTATCCTAGGACGCACCCGGTCTCTGACCGAAATGTCGGGTTTCCTAGGTAACCGGGCCTGCCTGGGCGATCAACTCGGCCTTGGCTTTCTCCAAAGTCCGCAGTTGGGTCTCGAGGCGCGCCGCGGTGGCCGCATCGGCCGCCAAGTCGTAGGCCGCGGTCGCAACGGCGCCAAGGTCGGCCCGGTAATCATGGCCCAGGCTCTGAAAATCACCGGGCTTAACGTTGGTTGCGAACAAGGTGTCGATCAGCGCCTGGCAATAGGTGATGCCCGGGCGCCAAGTCATCGAGTCCGGGATATTGCGTCCACGGCGCCCGTCCAACGGCAACCAGGCCGGCCTGTTGGCGAGCAACTCGGGCCGAAAGCGGACCACCGGATCGCCATCGTGCTCCAAGAACCAGACCCGGGGCCGCGGGGTCGGTAGCGGTACCGGGATCTCTTCGGGACGATCAACGGTGATCGACTCCTGCTGGCATAGCGCGTGGAACCGATCTGCCACCTCGCCGCCGGGGGTGCCGACCCAAAGGGCTGCGGCAATGTTGTAGTGGTCTAAGTCAATTGGGCCGCCGGGCACCGCCGCCTCTTGAACCTTGGCGCCCAGGCTCTCGCCATACAACAGCAGCCGTGGACCCTTGGCGCGGGTTGCCAACTCCTCGGTGATGGCGTCGAGCAGTAATTTCTGGGTCTGGGCGGCGATCGGCACTTTGCCAAGGGAGAGGAAGGACGGGAGCAACCCGTAGCCAATCGCCACCGATGCCGCATCACCTCTGGTCAAGATCTCCAGGACGTCGACGGGGGTTGAGTTCGCGTATCCGCTGCCCGCGGGCGCCTGAATGAGTAGGCTGCCGCGGTCGAAGGCACCGGTGCGTCGAAGTTCCGCCATTGCCAACCCGACGCGCTGCTCCACCGTGACGGCAGCATCAACACCGATGAAGACGCGAACCGGTTCAGCGACCGGTGCCAAACCGGTTACCGCCAAGATGGTGTCGGCACTTGTTACTGAACCCACAAACCGGGCACCTTCCCGCCCGAGTTCGGTCATTGAAACCGCCGACTGCGCGCTACCGGATACCAATGGATTCAACGGCGCCTTGGCATAGGCCGGGTCTAGGTCACGGCCTTGCGGGGTGAGCTTCTTCGCAGCCTGCCCGCGGCCCAGAGCCCCGGCCGCAACGCCGGCACCCAGCACGCCCAGTCCAACAGCAACCGGCTTCACCGGCCAGCTGCCGCGGCCAATGACCGCCAATGCAAGCGCCGCCCCCAGTCCGACCGGAAGTGCCACCGCCGCACCAGCCACGGCACCGACCACGAATGGGAAGGCAGCTCGGACTTTCGCCGGCCACGGCACCAACGTCGGCCCGCGCGAGCCTGCGGCGACCACAACACCGATGCTGACACCGGCTGCCGTACCCAGTACCGCCGGCAGCATCGGACTACAGACCCGGGAAGAAGAGTTGGATTTCGCGCGCTGCTGATTCGGGTGAATCAGAACCGTGCGTGACATTAAGTTGGGTCTCGGTGGCGAGATCACCACGGATGGTGCCCGGCGCCGAGTTGGCCGGATTGGTGGCACCCATCATGGCGCGCCACGACAAAATGGCCGCCGGGCCCTCGATCACAGCTGCGACCAAGGGGGCGCTGGTGATGAACTCGACTAGGTCGCCGAAGAACGGCTTATCCGCATGCTCGCCGTAATGCTCCTGGGCAACCGCGGCCGACAAGGTGCGCATTTCTAAGGCAATGATTTTGAAGCCCTTGCGTTCAATGCGTCCGAGGACTTCACCGACCAGGCCACGGGCCACGCCATCGGGTTTGATCAGGACAAGGGTGCGCTCCGACACTGGTGTGACTCCCTAGATAGCCAATTGGATAGGTCTTGACGAACCCAAACTCTAGCCAGCACCCTCACCCGAGTCTGCAGCGCGTTCCGCCCGAAGTGCGTCCACCCGGCGCCCACTTCGAATCGCGAAGAACCAAAGGATCACGAAGATGGCACCCACGATGAACATCAGGGGAACGAGTAGCCCCGTGGCCAAAATGGCAACCTGCAAAACCCAGCCAAGGCCCACGCCCCAGGGGCGGCGCAAGGTACCGACCGCTAGCAGTAAAAGCACCGCAAGTCCCAACCCGATGCCGATGGCCAGCCCAGGATTAGCTACCGAACCGTTGGTCGCCGCTACCGGGATGGCCAGCAGCACGATGACCGCTTCAATTGCGAGTACCGCAGAGCCCAGCACCTTCATGCGATCACCTTTCCATTCGTTAACCGGGCCGAATAAAGGCGTTTGGCGTCACCAACCAGTGCGACGGATCCGGTTACGAGCACACCAATGCCGCCGAACTCACCGGACTCCTCAGCCAGGGCGAAGGCCCGATCCACCGCGGCCAGTAGCTCTTGTTCGGTCCAGACTCGGTCGGCGCCAAATATCGAACTCGCGATCGCCGTAAGGGCGGCACCTGGCATCGCGCGTCCAGATGTTGACTCGGTGACGATGACGCGATCGACAACCGGCTCAAGTGCCGTCAAGATGCCGGCTGCATCCTTGTCATTCAGCACGCCGACGATCGCAAACAATTGGGCGAAGTCAAATGAATCCGCGATGGCAGTTGCCAAAGCCCTAGCACCGTGTGGATTATGCGCCGCATCCAAGATGACAGTTGGGTTACGGCGCACTATTTCAAGGCGACCGGGTGAGGAAACCAAGGCAAAGCCTTCACGCACGATGTCAATGTCCAACTCTTCATTGCCGCCGCCGATGAAAGCCTCCACCGCTGCGACGGCAACGGCAGCATTAGCGCCCTGGTGCTCGCCGAATAACGGCAGGAAGACATCTTCATACTCCGCGCGCAGCCCCTTCAAGGTGAGCACCTGACCCCCAACGGCCACCCCGCGGGTCAGCACACCAAACTCCAAGCCCTCTCGTGCCACCGTGGCGGCCATCTCGACGCTGCGCGCCAACAGCACCTCAGCGGCTGCCAGTTCTTGTTGGGCCAACACGACGAAGGCATCGGCCTTGATGATGCCGGCCTTCTCGCGTGCAATCATCGCGACTGTCTCACCGAGGTACTCAACATGGTCAATGTCAATCGGGGTAACCACCGCTACCATGCCATCGGCGACATTGGTGGCGTCCCAGGTGCCGCCCATGCCAACCTCGACGATCGCCACATCGACGGGCGCGTCGGCAAATGCCGCGAACGCCAACGCCGTCATCACCTCAAAGAAGGAAAGGGGAATACCGCCATCTGCCACCGAGCGTTTGTCGACCAGCTCAATGAATGGGGATATGTCATCCCAAGTCCGCAGAAAACGACCAGCGGAGATCGGCTGACCGTCGAAGCAGATGCGTTCGCGTGGGTCGAGCAGATGGGGTGAGGTGAACAAGCCGGTGCGCAGCCCCAAGGCTCGAAGCAAGGCCTCAATCATCCGGGCGGTCGATGTCTTGCCATTGGTGCCAGTGACATGGATTACCGGGTAGGTGCGCTGTGGGTCACCAAGAAGTTCAACTACCGATGCTATCCGGGTCAGTGAAGGTTCAATGTGGTTCTCGGGCCACCGGCTCGTTAGATCCGCCAGTAAGGCCGGTAATCGAAAGGATGCACCCGATTCGTCAGACACATCACCGAGTGTAGGCGCGCGCCCTCCTCGCCATTCGGCGACCATCGAAGGGGTCGGCGACAGGATCAGGTGACGGGTTCAGTCGCGCAGCCTGATGTGGGTGTGGTTTTCATCGGACACTGCCTGCTGGATGGGGCTTTAACTACTCTTCATTACCCTCAAAACACGCACAGCAGATTAGGTGATAACGGAAGCACCTAAACCGCGAGATGGCAAGGGCCCGAGGTCAAAAACCCAAACTGTCACCTGACCCGGTAGCAGGCCATAGTTCGTACCCGCATCGGCAGGCAGCACTTTGCAATTTCACCTAGGCAATGCAACTAGTGGTGTGCCCGGCACCGGCACGCTTCCGTACCATTGCCAACCATGACCGCCACCGCACCAAAGCCCAGGTTGCCCGAGCAGCCCAGCATCGAGGGCATCGAGGCCAAGTGGGCCGGGGTCTGGGAGGCCGAGGGCACCTACCGATTCGACCGCACCAAGACCCGCGAGCAGGTCTTCTCCATCGACACCCCGCCGCCAACCGTCAGCGGGTCACTGCACGTTGGCCATGTCTTCTCCTATACGCATACCGACTGCATTGCTCGCTACCAGCGCATGCGCGGCCTCGAGGTTTTCTACCCGATGGGCTGGGACGACAACGGGCTACCAACCGAGCGCCGGGTGCAGAACTACTTCGGGGTGCGCTGTGACCCAAGCCTTGCCTATGACCCAGGCTTCACCCCGCCATCGGAGCCGGATGCCAAACACCAGGTGCCTATCTCGCGCAAGAACTTCGTCGAGCTCTGTGCGAAATTAACGGTTGAGGATGAGGTCGTCTTCGAAGAGCTCTGGCGCCGCATGGGATTGTCGATTGACTGGAGTCAGACGTACCAAACAATTGACGCCAATGCCCAGCGGGTGAGCCAACTTGCCTTCTTGCGCAACCTGGAGCGCGGTGAGGCGTACCAGTCCGAGGCGCCAACGCTTTGGGATGTCACCTTCCGCACCGCCGTTGCCCAAGCCGAGCTCGAAGACCGCGAACGACCGGGCGCCTACCACCGAATCGGGTTTAGCAAGAGTGCCAACCCAGATGAGAAAGTCTTTATCGAGACGACCCGCCCCGAGCTGATCGCCGCCTGCGTCGCTCTCGTCGCGAACCCAGATGATGAGCGATACCAACCACTTTTCGGCACTAGTGTCACCACCCCGCTCTTCGGTGTTGAGGTGCCGATAGTCGCGCATCACCTTGCCGATCCAGAGAAGGGCTCTGGTATCGCAATGATCTGCACTTTCGGTGATCTGACCGACGTCATCTGGTGGCGTGAGTTGCAACTGCCAACCCGCCCGATCATCGGCTGGGACGGGCGCATCCTGCCCGATGTTCCAGACTGGATCACAAGTGAAACCGGCAAGGCAAATTACTTAACACTCGCCGGCGCCACCGCGCACACCGCCAAGGAACGCGCGGTTCAGCTTTTGACCGCCAGCGGCGACATGGTTGGTGAGCCAAAGCCGATCACCCACGCGGTCAAGTTCTTCGAGAAGGGCGATAAGCCACTTGAGATCGTCACAACCAGGCAGTGGTATATCGCAAATGGTGGGCGCAACCCAATACTTCGTGACGAACTACTCGAGCGCGGGCGCGCGATCGCCTGGCACCCACCCCACATGCTCGTGCGGTATGAAAACTGGGTGGACGGCCTAAATGGCGATTGGCTGATCTCGCGTCAACGATTCTTCGGGGTACCACTTCCGGTTTGGTATCCACTCGATGTTGCCGGTACCCCCCGCTACGACGCGCCGATCACCCCAAGTGAAGACCAGTTGCCTATTGACCCAAGCAGTGATGCGCCTGCTGGTTTCACCAATGCCCAGCGCGGCGTGCCCGGTGGTTTCATGGGCGACCCAGATGTCATGGACACGTGGGCGACTAGTTCACTCACTCCCCAGATCGCCGGCGGCTGGGAACGCGATGAGGATCTGTGGCAGCGGGTCTTTCCGATGGATGTGCGTCCGCAAGCCCATGAAATCATCCGCACCTGGCTCTTCAGCTCCGTGGTACGCGCCGACCTGGAAAGTGATTGCGTGCCGTGGGCCCACGCTGCCATCTCCGGCTGGATCTTGGATCCGGACCGTAAGAAGATGAGTAAGTCCAAGGGCAATGTGGTAACGCCAATGGGCCTGCTTGACGAATACTCATCCGACGCCGTCCGCTACTGGGCCGCATCGGGGCGGCCCGGCACCGACACCGCATTTGACATCGGCCAGATGAAGGTCGGTCGTCGCCTGGCGATCAAGATCCTCAATGCCAGCAAATTCGTACTGATGCTCGAAGGCATCGAGGACGCAAATTCCAGCACCGAGCCGGTCGACAAGGCCCTCCTCGCCCAGCTCGCGGCCACCGTGCAAAGTGCGACCGCGGCCTTCGATGATTTCAACTACGCAAAGGCCCTGGAAGTCACCGAGTCGTTCTTCTGGAACTTCACCGATGACTATGTCGAGTTGGTCAAAGAGCGCGCCTACGGCGGCCAAGGTGCCGCCCCGGCTGACTCAGCCAAAGCCACGTTGGCCATCACCCTTAAGACCGTGCTCGGATTGTTCTCGCCGTTCTTGCCATTTGTCACCGAGGAAGTCTGGAGCTGGTGGCAGGTGGGCTCGGTGCACCGCTCGACCTGGCCGGCCAGCGCCAACCTGATTGCACTCGCCCAAGGCCAAGACCCAAAGCTGCTCGACGACCTAGCCGTTGCCATCTCCGGTATCCGCAAAGCCAAGAGCGATGCCAATGTTTCAATGCGGGCCAAACTCAGCCAGGTGACCATCACCGCATCCTCCGAGATGATCGATCGCCTGCAACTTGCCGCCGAGGACATCAAGGCAGCTGGGTGC
>SXGR01050898.1_pt1 | contig 37032 bp, 34 predicted proteins | sample 3174711 | NCBI WGS metagenome assembly SXGR01 (sample SAMN11356860, study PRJNA531348) | freshwater metagenome | isolation source: freshwater sample F1-60 | place: China: Fuxian Lake, Yuxi | collected 2017-12-25
AGCGGTGGCGTGTGCGACGCCGCGCGGCCGCGCTCGCGCGCTCACCTGAACGGACAGGGGGAGATTCGAACTCCCGATACGGTTACCCGTATACAGCATTTCCAATGCTGCTCCTTCAACCGCTCGGACACCTGTCCAGGGAGGACTAGTCTAGCGAGATGGACGCACGACCGATCGGCGCGACAACTCTCGAAGGCATTCTGCTGATCGACAAACCTGAAGGTCCCACCAGTATGCGCGTCGTCGAACGCGTCCGTCGCGCAGCGGGCGGTGTCCGCTGTGGACACGCGGGCACCCTTGATCCTCTTGCAACGGGGCTCCTCGTTGTCGCACTGGGTCGCTTCACCAAAGAGATCGACAAACTCATGGGTGGCGACAAGCGGTATGAAACCGTCATTGATCTCTCCGCGTTCACTGCCACCGATGACCGCGAGGGGGAACGCACTCACGTCGCGATCGACCACCCGCCAACGCAGCAACAGATTGAAGCGGCGCTCGAGCGTTTTCGCGGATCGATCATGCAGACTCCGCCCGCGTTCAGCGCCGTCAAGATCGCTGGTCGCCGCTCCTATGACATTGCTCGGCGTGCAACGAAAGCCGCTCAGTTCGATGACGCCTCCGTCCCTCCCCCACCAACTCGTTCCGCACCCCGCCCAGCACAGGTTCACGCACTCACCCTGCGCACATTCGCGTGGCCACTCGTCACGCTCGACATCCACTGCGCGAAGGGGTTCTACGTTCGCAGTCTTGCACGCGAACTCGGCACTGCTCTGAAGACGGGAGGACATTGCATCTCGATTCGCCGCACATGGAGCGCTCCGTTCTCGATCGAAAACTCGCGTGCGCTCGACTCACTCCCCGCCGTGCTCACCGCGAGCGATCTGATTCGTGTTCCGTGACTCCCCTGCGACCTGCTGCTTTCTCTGATCCTCTCGACGGGCATGCAGCACGAGAAGGGCCATGCCACAGAGCAGAAACATGTCGGCGCCATTGAAGATCCACGGAAAGATCTCCCGACTTCCACCGGGCCACGCGAGATCGAAAGGCAGGTGGCGACGGGGAAACAAGTAGAGAAAGTCGCGCACCGCTCCATAGACGATGCGGTCATAGAGATTTCCGATTCCTCCCGCGAGGATCAATCCAATGGCGACATGAGCCCAGGTCGCACCAGCGCGCGTCCACCATCCGAAGATGAAGACGCCGGCGACCACGGCGAGTGCAGTGAAGCTGATGAACAGTCCGCGCGCGCCTTGCCCGATTCCAAAGACCGCACCGTGATTCACGACAAGGTGGAAGTCCAAGAGATCTGGAGCAATCGCATGCACCCCCTCGTGCCACGGAAGCCGATACGAGGGCTCTGCAACCACCTCACGCGGCGAGAGAGTCACTGGCGATTGAGCAACGCGCTCGAACGCCTCCGATTTGCTCCACAGGTCGATCGAGAGTGCAACTCCCCACACCAGAAGCAGCGTGACCCACGCGCGCGGCGAACGCCACGCGGCATCAGCTTGGTTCACACGCGGCCTCGAGATCGCTCGTCCACGCGCTCTGCCTCAATGACGTAGCGAGCCCATGGCTTCGCGTCGAGGCGACCCTTGGGGATCGGCTTTCCTGTCTGCATGCAGAGTCCAAACGTCCGATCCTTCACACGCCCGAGTGCGTCATCGATCTCGCGCACCAGTTCGCGATCCTGCTGTGCGAACTCAAGCGCAAAGCTCTGCTCGAACGTGTCGGTACCGATGTCGGCCATGTGCAGCGGCATCGTCGAGAGATTGCCGTCGTTGCTCTTGAGCGCTTCCTTCTCAGTAATCTCGACGCGACCAACCAGCTCAGACCTCGCCTTCAACAGCATCTCGTGATATCGATCAAGATCTCGATCCGACATCTTGGACGATCCCGCCTTGATGATTCGAACTTCCGCATCCTGTGCTGCCGCCAGCGCCTTCTCTGCTTTCGAAGCCGGCTTTTTCTTCGGCACCTTGATGCCCTTTGTTGACATCACTCGAACGCGTCGGCCATTGATAATCACGAACCCTGGAGAATGCTTCTGTGATGCAGCTGCCTGAACGGCGGCTGCGGAGACTGAAATCGCATTAGCGAAATCGATTTTCTTCTTCGCTTCCTTCGGTCGATCGCTTGGACGAACCGGCTTCGGCTTCATCTTGGGTTTTGCAATCACTGGCGGCGGGGCACCCTTTGATCGCTTTGGAGGCGGAGGAGGCTCTCCCACGATGCTCTTGGGCATCACGTAGACAAGTTTCGGCGGCGGAAGCTTGGTCAACTGCGGGGCGGTCGGAGGAGCCTGCTTCTTCGTAGGCACTGTCGGAATGGGTTTTGATTGAGCCTTCCCCGATGGGCGCTTGACTTGGGAGGACTTCGCGACCCCCTTGGATACCTTGTCCTTCTTCTTAATCGTGGCTTTTGACTTCGCGGGCATCGTGGGCTCCTCTCCCAATACAGGTCACTGCGCCGAGGGTGAAACGGCAGATTTTAGCCTGTTTTTCACAATCCGTCAACCCCACGCGTTCATCGTGACCTTGGCGAGGATGACCCAATGCGCCGAAACTTCTCATATCTGCACCTCACGAGCGTTTCGCTGTCGAGGCGAGTCAGCTCGCTGAGTTGCGAGAGGATCCATGACTGAACCGCCTGCGCAGTTCCCTTCGGGTCGCGGTGCGCGCCTCCGAGGGGCTCTGGAATCACAGCGTCGATCAGTCCGTTGCGAAGGTTGTCGCGGGCGGTGAGAGCGAGTGCCTTTGCAGCGAGCGGATTCGTGCGCTCGTTCGCCTCCTTCCAGAGAATCGCCGCACACCCCTCAGGCGAGATGACCGAGTACCACGAGTGTTCGAGCATTGCGACGCGATCTGCAACCGCGATCCCGAGGGCCCCACCAGACCCTCCTTCTCCGATCACGACCGAGACGATCGGCGTGCGAATTCGACTCATTTCGCGCAGGTTGACTGCGATCGCCTCTGCCTGCCCCCGCTCCTCACTATCAATACCCGGATACGCCCCTGGCGTATCGACAAGCGTCACGATTGGAAGCCCAAACTTCTCCGCCAACCGCATCTTGATGAGTGCCTTGCGATACCCCTCGGGGTTTGCACATCCGAAACGACATGAGATACGTTCGGCCGTCGTGCGCCCCTTCTGATGCCCCACCAGAAGCACCTTCCATGGACCAATCCTCGTGAAACCAGCGACCATCGCGGGGTCATCCGCAAAGCGCCGATCGCCGTGAAACTGGCTGAAATCGCGACACATCAAGTCGGTGTAGTCGAGGGTCTGAGGTCGCGCTGGGTGCCGAGCGACCCGCACCGTCTGCCACGGGGAGAGCTCTTTATATGCCTTCGCGAGCAGCGTTGATCGGGTCGCGCGAAGCGTGTTGAGTTCGTCGCACTCCTGCAACTGCACCGTCGCTTCGAGCGCCGTGATCTGCCGTTCGATCTCGATGATCGGCTGTTCGAAATCTAGCATCGACACTGCGCCCGACATCGCTCTTGACATAGTCCGAAATCGTACCAAGTCTGATAAGGTTTCAGGATGAACGATGGCATCGCAGTCTTCGGCTTTGGCACGATGGGAAGCGCGCTCGTTGGAGGAATGATTCGATCCAATCTGGTTTCTCCCGAGTCCATTCTGGTTGTCGATCCCGAGCCACTCGCGCGAACACGTGCGGCGAACCTCGGCTGCCGTGTGTCGGAATCACCTTCCGACTCGGCGCACTGCACCCGAGTAATCATTGCCGTCAAGCCGCAAACATTTCCAGAACTTGCACTCGCTCTTGGTGCACTGCAGTCGCCCGCGCTCGTCCTCTCGTTGATGGCTGGTGTCTCAATTGCTCGGGTGCAATCAGCGCTCGGCGCGCACGCCCGATGTGCTCGATGCATGCCCAACATCGCTGCGCAGATTGGGCTCGCCGTCACGACCTACGCACTCGCTCCCAACTGCACAATCGCAGATCGCGATTTCGTCGAGCGGCTGCTGGGGTCCGTTGGAACGACTGTCGAGATCGGCGAACCGCTCTTCAATGCTGCGACCGCTGCGGGCGGATCTGGACCCGCGTATCTCTTCTTTCTTGCCGAGACCATGATCGAAAGCGCCGTGCGCCTAGGGTTTGATCAGCCAACTGCAGATCGCATCGTTCGGCAGTCGTTGCTCGGGGCAGCAACATTGTTGGCACGGGGACCTCGCTCAGCGGCAGAACTGAGAGGAATGGTGACAAGTCAGGGAGGCACCACGAGCGCGGCCATGGCAATCTTCGACTCGTACGGTTTTCGAACGATGATGCATGATGCACTGCGTGCCGCAAACGATCGAGGACGCGACCTCGCGCTGACTGCGGCATCGCAACAGAATTCCCACGCCAACGGTGCCTCGAGTTCGCACTGAACATTGGCGACTTGATGCTTCACGAATCCCCAGAACTTGCCGTCAATCTGAGCGACGTCCGCAAGCGCTACGGACGGACGATCCATGCTTTGCGTGGGGTCTCGATTTGCGTGCGCCGCGGCGAGATTTTTGGATTGCTCGGACCAAACGGCGCGGGCAAGAGCACTCTTGTCAAGATCATGATGACGATCGTTCGGCCAGAGAGCGCACTCGGCGAAGTGCTCGGCCGAGCCGTAGGAGATCCTGATGCACTCGCGCGCATCGGATACCTGCCCGAACATCATCGATTTCCAACTTATCTCACAGGACGGCAGATTGTCGAATTCAGCGGCGCAATGTCGCGGGTCGATCGTCCAACACGCAAGCGACGCGCGAGCGAGTTGCTCGACCGCGTGGGAATGGGCGCGTGGAAGGACAGGCCGCTCGGGTCGTACTCGAAAGGAATGAGACAGCGCACTGGACTCGCGGCTGCACTCGTCAACGATCCACAGCTCGTGGTCCTTGACGAACCGACCGACGGCGTCGACCCAGTTGGGAGGCGCGAGATTCGAGATCTCCTCGTTGGTTTCCGTGACGAAGGAAGAACGGTTCTCCTCAATTCACACTTGCTCTCTGAGATTGAAACGGTTTGTTCGCGCGTTGCAATCATGGTGCAGGGGCGCATGGTGGCACAAGGCACGATTGACGAACTCACAGCATCGAGCCGGCGGTACGAGATCATCGTCGAGGGTCCCCCCCCACCGTGGGGTTCGGATCATGCATCCGTGCAGGCAATTCCTGCGGGTCACTTGCTCGCTGCCGGAGTCGCACAAGCATCGACGCGGCTCATCTTTCTCGGACTCGACGCGCAGGGGGCCCAGCCGATTCTCGATCGCCTCCGCGCAGAATCGCGAACCGTAGTTGCGGTGCAGACGGTGCGCGAGTCGCTCGAAGATCTCTTCATGCGCGCAGTAACCGATCCTGACACCGGCCTCATCTACCGACCAGGCGCCGCGACATGATGCAAACCATCGCCATCTTCGTCGCTGCGTACCGCGAACTCAGCGCGAGACGACTCTTCTGGCTTGCACTCGGAATCACGCTCGTTGTCGTTGGGCTCTTTGCCTGCCTGGGACTCAATGAAACCGGAATCAGCTTCCTCGGATGGACCTTCGACAGCCCTTTCTACAACACGACGACGACTTCTCCTGAGACCTTTTACAAGCAGCTCTTTGTGAGCCTTGGAGTCGAGTGGTGGCTTGGGCTCATCGCCACGCTTCTCGCGCTCGTGACCACCTGCGGGATCGTTCCCGACCTCGTTGCACCAGGGTCGGTTGACCTGCTGCTTGCGAAACCGATTACGCGATCTCGACTCTTCCTCACCAAGTACGCGAGCGGATTACTGTTTGCGGCACTTCAAGTATTGGTGTTCACGACGGCAAGCTTCATCGTCATCGGAATTCGAGGAGGCGCGTGGGAGATTTCACTCTTCGCTGCGGTCCCCATCGTGACTTTTTTCTACAGCCTGCTCTTCAGCATCTGCGCGCTCATCGGGGTTGTGACACGATCATCCGTTGCTTCATTGATCCTCACCCTGCTTGCGTGGGCAGTCATCTTCACGATCAACTTCGCAGAAATGATCGTCAGCCGCGGTCGACTCGCCAACGAAATGGAGGGGCGATCGATCGTCGCTTCGCTCGCGAGTACTGAAGATCCACCTGACGACGAGACTCGTGAAGAGCTCGAGGCAGACCTCGCGCGTGTTCGAGAGCACGAACCGAATTGGAACACCGCACACGGCTGGCTCTTTGGAATCAAGACGTGCCTGCCGAAAACCACCGACACGTTGGCGCTGCTCGATCGGTGGCTCATCGATCCTGCAATGCTTCCACAGCGGGGCGAAGATTCAACTCGCGGTGCGGAAGGCGCATTCGGCTCGCGCAGAGTTCGCGGCGGCGAGTTCGAACGCGCGGTGCGCGACGAACGTCGCGCTCATTCGCTCTGGTGGATTGTCGGCACGAGTCTGCTCCTTGAAGGATGCATCCTCGCGCTTGCAACGCTCATCTTTGCCAGACGCGACTACTAGCGCCCACTCACCCGCCTCGACTCACCCCGCGCTCGGCTTCGACTTCGCTGCGGGCTTTCGTGCAGGAAGTGGATACTGCGAGACGTACTCGGGCTTCAAGAAGAAGTAGTAGAGCGTGCCTTCACAGTATTGGCCTCCAGCGAGAATCTCTGCCGAAGGCCCGATTCCCATGAAGATGTCCGCTCGGCCAGGGGCGCGAATGGCACCTCCAGTGTCCTGATCAAGCATGAATCGCGTGAAGGGTTGGCGCGATCCACCGTATGAACTCGACTGCGTGTTAACAAACATCACCCCGCCTGGCGGATAGACGCTCTTGTCGGTTGCGAGTGAAACCTTGTCTGTGACCTTGACGCCCAGGCTTCCTGCAGGCCAAGTCTTTCCGTCGTACTGCTGAAAGAATGTGTAGCGGTTGTTGAGATTGATCGCCGCCAACACGGGTGCAGGATCCTTCTCATACAGCCGACGAATCGCCGAAAGATTCAGTTGATTCTCAGGGATCGCGCCGGCTGCGACGAGGCTTGTTCCCAGTCCCACATACTCGCCATCGGTTGCTCCCGCGTAGCCAATGAACATGATCTTCCCATCGGGCAGCAGCAACTTTGCGCTCCCGTTGACTTGCACGATGTACGCGTCGAGCGCCGTGGGAAACCACGCGAGTTCTAGCCCGTTGAGCATTCCAGAGGTCTGAATCTGCTCTCTGTTTGGCCACGGAGCGATTTCGCTGGGCGAGATACGTCGACCAAGTGCCTTGCCAGTCGTTGGATCCGTTTCGAGTTCCTTCGGTCGCTTGTAAATCGGGAACTCGAATCCAGGAGCCTTGACCAGACTCGCCTTGAATTCGGGCGCGTAGTACCCCGTGAAGAGCACTCCACCCTTTCCGTTCCAGCCCTTCGTCTGCCAGCAATCGAACATCTGCATGAGCGCACTCGTGAATGCAGCGTGATCGGCGCTCTCATTGAGAATCTGCCGAAACGCGATCACACTCGACGAGGCCTGATCCCACGTGCAGACTTCTGGAAATGGAAACATCTGTGGAAAGCGCGAACGACTCGATGGACTCTCGTACCACGTCTGATCCTGCGCGAGCGCTTCCGTGAGATAGGCGTCACGCGCGTTCCATGCTCCGGTCAAGTCAGGCCACGCTTCGCCTGGTTCGAGTTTTCGCAAAGCACACTCACCAGGAGCGAGCGGCCGCGCAAAGTCGGCGACTGGACCTGGTGCAGGTGGAGTCTCGCATCCAACGAGCGCGATGGTCGCGCAGCAGATGGTGACGCAGAAAGAAAGGCCGATAGTTTGTTTGCATCCTTGCATGGAATGCATCGTAGCGATTTGCGCGTCAAACTCCCATCATCAGTTGCGATCTGTGTATGATTTGCCGACAAATTCTCGGAGCAACCATGACAACAACACAACAGACACTCCTCGCCTTTTTCAATTTTTCGGGATGGGAACTGGCGATCATCCTTGTCCTAGGACTCCTCATCTTCGGTCGGCGACTGCCTGAACTTGGCCGGTCAGTCGGAAAGACGATCGTCGAGTTCAAGAAGGGGCTCGCGGACGTCAATACCGAAGTACGGGATGCCACGAACCAGACCAATTCAGGGGCGCAGTCGACCCAATCGCTCCCGCCGAGTACTCCTTCTGGAAGCGGCGCAGGCCATGCGAGCCAAAAGTCAGACCCCTACGCTCAGGGGCAGTACCGGCCGCCGCAGTCCTGACGGCACGACTGCGGGATCGCATGCCGCGAGTGCTTGTCTTAGGTTCGGGATTGGTTGGCAGCCTCATCGCTGCCGATCTGGCGCTGACTCCTGGGCTGCGGGTGTCACTCGTCGACGCTCATCACGAGTCTCTTGCGAAGGCGCGCGAGCGAACGATGCTCTTGGCAAAGTCTCGCAAGCGCCCTCTCCCCCGCGTGACCGAGATAGTTGCCGATTGTTCATCGAAACATGAACTCACTCAACTTGCGAGTCGCGTCGATCTCGTCGTAGGAGCCCTCCCCTCGCGCTTTGGCTTCGAGACGCTCAAGACGCTGATCGAGTGCGGGGTTCCATGCGTTGACATCTCGTTCATGCCCGAAGATTTTCTCTCTCTCAACGCCCTCGCCAAACGAAAGCGCACCGTTGCAGTGGCCGACTGCGGAGTCGCCCCAGGGATGAGCAACATCCTCGCATCGGCAGCGGAACGGGCGCTCACTCCTTGTGAGCGAATCGAAATCATGGTTGGCGGACTTCCCGTCGATCGCCACTGGCCATTCGAGTACAAGGCTGGGTTCTCCCCACTCGATGTGATCGAGGAGTACACACGCCCTTCGAGGGTTGTGGAGCATGGCAAGCAGGTCACGCGCGAAGCGCTGTGCGACCGCGAACTGATCTCGGTAGAAGGCCTTGGCACCCTCGAAGCGTTTCTCACCGATGGCCTGCGAAGCCTCGCGACAACGCTCGCTGTGCCCCACATGAGAGAGCGCACACTTCGATGGCCCGGCCATGTCGAACTCATGCGGGTCTTTCGGGAAACTGGGTTCTTCTCCACGACTCCAGTTGAAGTCAAGGGGGCCATGGTTCGGCCGCTCGATCTGACCGCTGCACTGCTCTTCCCGAAATGGAAGTTCAACAGTGGCGAGGTCGATCTGACCTATCTGCGGGTCGAAGGAGAGGGCATGGACAGGGGAAGGTCCGTCCGCATGCGATTCGAATTGCTCGATCGGGCCGACCTCGCAAACGCCTGTACAAGTATGGCTCGAACGACCGCATTCCCAGCGACTTCGGTTGCACGGTCACTCGTTCAGGGAATGATCGCCGGGAGCGGAGTCTTCGCCCCAGAACAACTGCTCGGGCATCCTCGCGTGATGAAGAGGCTGTTCGCCGACCTCAAGGCGCGCGGAATCACCGTGAGCTGCGAAGTGGTCGAAGCAGCATCTCTCTGAACACTCCCTTTCGGCTCGTCCTAGCGCGAGTGGATTTCCCGACGACTCAGCACGCATGAGAAATTCCGGTCGTTTTGCGAGGCAACGCAGGCGCGGCTCTAGGTTCGTCAGATGCCAATGCACGGAGCGGCGTCGCTCTGCTCTGGCGAAGCACTGGAGGACCTTATGACACGAAGAATTCCATCCCCGACTTGGCAGTTGTTAAGTATTGCGCTGTGTGTGGCACTTGGACTGACCGCACGACCGACGATGGTCCTCGCGCAAGGCGGCGGATCGTCTGCAGATCCTCCACTGCCGTGCGAGTCCATCGAGTTGCTTTGTGGCGCACACGGACCTCGTGGCGACCCCGCCGAGGACCCAAACTGCGAGTGCGGCTTGGGAGAGTGGGTTCGCATTGACACTCCGCCAGACCTCGATCCAGAGATCCCGGTCAACATGCGAATCGCACGATCTGCTGACTTCGTTGATTGGAAACTGCAGTGCACCCGGAGGGCAACTGCATCTCTGGTCAGCGTTGAAGTGGACGCCTCTGCAGTGAGCCATTTTGGTGCGACTGGCAGCGATACAACCAAGGCGAAGGCGAGTTGTTCTGGAGGCTGGCGAGAATTGTGGCGAGGAACCCTGCCGGCCTGTCCGCGTCGTGTCAGTCTCGCGGCGATTGGAAGCGGTTCGCTGTCGATCGCCGCGAGTTGTGCCGCAGAACCTGGCTGCACCGCGTCAGCTGCAACCTCTGCATCAGGCTCTGCGTCGAGTCGCGGCGATGCAAGCGCGTCGATCGACGGACTCCATCTCGACGGTACGGTCGGCTTTCAAGAATCATCTCACAGCACTGAGCTCAGTGGCAACTTCGGCGCGACCGTGGACTTCATCGCTCCATCCATCGATGGTTCGTTGTCGAGTGAGCGGCGGTGGTCCGTGAAGGGTGATGGATCGGCGACTGGAACGCTCTCGTACACAGTCAAGCCCAATCGCACCTACTGCGCGTTGACGAATCTCCCGATTCATGCGCATTGGGACTTGAGCGCGGTCGCGACGACGGCACTCAGCGTCGATCGTGGCGGCACTGCCGCCGCGACAGCGGGTGCAACCATGTTGCTGAGGATCCAGTGATGGCTCGAACGACGTTTGCGGCGTTCCTCCTTGCACTCAGCATGGCGGTGATCACACGGGCTCAGGTGCAGGAGGAGGGCGCGGGGGCGCGCTCCCTCCTGTATGGGGCCTTTGATGAGCTCGTCCGTTCGATGCGCGACCAGTTTGCAGCAGAGGATCACGCCTTGCTCGTGGGGAGAAAACTCTCAGTCGATTGGTCGCTCGCGCCTGCGCTCTTGATACGAGACATCATCGACGGCCAGCCGCCAAGTCATTGGTGCGCACACCTCGACGACGGATACGGATCGGCCGACCCGCTTTCTATCCAACCGCAATTCGTTCCTCCCGAGGTTGCGATGGGATGCGACCGATTGCGCTCGCACTTCCACGAGCTCGAAGTGGAGTATCTCGCCGAGCGCCAAGAAGGAACAGGAGCTGAGGTTCCACCAGCAATCTCATGGAGGTGCCTCTTCACATCGACGACAACGCGGATGCGCACAAGCTGGTACGAGCCGCAGGTCAGCCTGCGCGGCATCGACTTCCCACTTCCTGCTGATCGCACACTCCTCGAGTGGGACGCACGTTCGATGCGAGTTCGTGTGCTCGATGGTTCAGCCCACTTAGAAGCAGTGTGGCCACAGGCAGTGCCGACCTTGGACAACCTTGGAGACTGCTACGACCTCTTTGACACATTGCGCGCGTGGCACTGGTCGAAGCGACTCGATGCATCGGGCCACGAGGCACGCGCACTGGCGTGCACTCACGGCGAAGATCAGCACATCCCTCGGACGGCTACCTGGACCCGTCTTGGCGAGGGCGCGTGGCAGCTCTCGATCGCTCTGCGACCTGCGGTTGCTGAGAGGAGTGCGGGATTTACAGTGGAACAAGTTGGGATCGACCCCAACTCGCCTCGACCGGGACGCCTGACCGCGCGAGTGCCGATCGTCGAGGAGGGGACCCAGTTGCTCATTCGGTTTGAGGCGCCGAGCGAGCCCGACCCGCGCTCGCGAGAGAGCAACTTGAACGGGGCCTGCTTTCCCCAAAGGATGTCACTGCTGGTCGATCAACGAGAAATCGCGTCTGCGACTCTTGCGCCGATCCAATGTGGAGTCGTCCGCGATCACGCGGCTCCCGATCCCCTGCTGCCGACTGGTGCCTGGGCCGATGCGATCATGCGCACTCGACTCGCTCAAGAATCGCCAGCGGTGCCAGATCCCTACCCAGCAGCGCTGTTGACATCACGATGGCCAGTTGACGTTGTACGCGCTCGACTCACGGCGAATTCGTGGGTCTTCGCGATGCGCGGAGACGCAGCGGGGGTCATCGAGGCGCAGACCGCAGCACAAGTCCTCCGTCAACGAGCCGGCCTCGGCCACCACCAGCTTGCGGCGCTGCAGACTCTCGCTGAGTCTTTCACCCTCGCGGATGCCCCCGACAATGTCATCAGCACCGTTGCACTCCGACATGCACTTGCTGCGAGCGAACTTGCAGACGAGGCGCTTGTGCCAGCGTGTCTTGCTGCAACTGGCTCGGGACGATTCTGGGCTGCGCTCGACATCGCACGTGCTGCGCTTTCTCGGCTCGAGCACGGCGACACCACCGCTTCGCGATGGCACGCCGTCGAGGCAGAATTGCTCCACTGGTGCGACGATCCAGCGTCGCACTGTGCACGCGGAGCCGACCCCGCTGTTCTCTTGTTCGCGGAGCGATACAGACTCGACCTCCCATCGATCTCGCAGCGAGTTCAACCGCGCCAGCCCCTCTCGACAGTCGATGGGCGTGCCGCTGGGATTGCCTATCGAGTCGTCGATGCGTGTCTCAGTGCGCCCATGCCCCCCATGCCACCCATGATTACTCACGACCATCGATGACCTGCACATCAGGTCGACTCACACGAAATCGATCGACTCCCGCGGATGTGGTTGCACTCGACCACAGGTAAAGCTTCTGGAGCGACTTGAGGTTCCGAAGCGAGTCGAGCCCTCGATCGGTCAGAGGAGTCGCCACGAAGTTGATCGACCGCAGATTCGGCAGCGTTGCGACAGCAGCCGCGACATTGTCTCCTGCCTCAGTGTGATCCAGCCGAAGAGCACGAAGGTGGTTGAGTTGAAGGAACGAACCTCCAACAAGGTCTCCGAACTCCCCGTGAGCAAGGTTCAGGATCACAAGAAACTCTGCGAGTGAAGTGATGCGCTCGAGGTCGTTCGCCGTCACTGGCGGGGTCGCGCGTGACGCATCCACTTCGAAACTCGAGCTCCCAGCCGCCACTGGCGCGACCGAGATTCCTCGCTTCGCGAGCACGCGTGTCTCAGCCTGAATTCGCGCGAGTTCATCCTGAGTAAGCGAGCGCTCTGGAATCGACCACCCCGAGTCACTGAGCGCACCAGGGGATGTGGTCGCCCCTCGCGGCGCTCCCTGCGAGATCCACTGCCGGATCAGTGCAATCTCGCCTTGCGGCACACGATCGCCTTCTGGAGGCATTGCGCCTTCGTCATCCGCGGGCAACTCGATGTAGTTCACCATCAAACTCGCCAGCACATCGCCAGGCTTCACAACCCACTCTCCCGCGCGCTCCGCGGTCATCCGGTCGTAGTCGTCGAGTCGGACGCCGCCCTTTTTCTTGCCGTTGCCGTGACACTCGTAGCAACGAGACTTCAGAATTGGCACGATCTGTGAATCAAAATCGATCACTGCATCACCATGAGCCACAACAACGGGGGCTGATTCACCGCTCGCAAGCACCACCTCCGGCGCGGAAGCGATACCGAGCCGCTCCTTCGCGGCACGGACTGCGTCATCGCGCTGAGCCCTTTCAGTCTGGTCAAGTGCGGCCCACACGGCGTCAGCGAGGTACGAATCTCCATACACCATCGATCCGCCAAAGTGGCCTGTGAGCGAGACCGCTCCAGCGGCAGCGATCAGAGTCATGCGCCACAACCCCACGCGGCCACCCAGTCGCCTCTGCTGGATCACTCCCCCGCCAACTGCGAGGGCGAGCAGGACCACGGCTGAGCCGACCCCAAGCCACCGATGAAGAAAGAGGGTTCCTGAACTCGGGTGTGATTCATACTCAGCGCTACACCAGCCACTTGCCGCTGTCGCGAGCGACGCGATTGCCGCGAACCAAATCGCGACAAGCGCAAATGCTGAGAGTGCTTGATCGCGGCGAATCGCTCGCCAGCACTCAACGAGTGCCGCTGCGACGGCGAGTGCGATCGGAAAGTGCACAAACACGGGATGCAGCCGACCCAGAACAGTCAGCCACGCATCAAGTGGAAAAGCTGCCACAACCATCAGTTCAAGAATAGCGCAGCTCGCAGCCCACTCAGCCTATGCAGGGCTGCAGTGCGATCGAAACGCACTGCCGCGCAAAAGGAACTCGGCGATTTGTTCGGCGCTGTCAGGTGGCGGCAGCACTTGGAGTGCCTTGCGCATTGCGTAGCGCGCTTCGCCAGACCCCATCAACGCAAGAACGCGGGCGCCCAGCCCAGCCGCGTTCTTCTGTGGATCTACCGCGTCGAGCTCCATCGCCGCTGCCCCCGCGTTCACAAGTGGGAGCGCATTCTCGCGCTGATGCAAGTCGTGGTGGTACGGGTAGGGAGCGAAGACCGTGGGAGTTTGATTCGCCTGCGCCTCAGCGACTGAACTCGCCCCAGCCCGACTCAGTGCGAGATCAGCCGCTCCCCATGCAATTCCGATTCGGTGCATGAAGGGCACCACCGCCGCGCGGACTCCCGACTCACGCCAAGCCCGTTCGTATCGCGTGACGCCCCCCACGGGGTTTGCGCCGCACAAGTGCAGCACCTGCCAGTTCGCGAAGCGATCCGCATGTACTCGCGCCAAGTACACAGCAAGTTCGTTCAGACTCTGCGCTCCCTGTGACGCCCCTGTGATCAAGAGCACGGGGACGGCCGGATCGAGTCCGAGTTCGGCGCGACAGAGTTCCTTCGACGCTGGTGCGATTGCGATCCTGCGAATTGGCATCCCAATGACGGCAGTGGCGAATCCAGGAATCCCTGGGACGGCAACAGCCGAAACCGTTTGCGTCGCAGATCGAGCCACCAGTCGATTGGCTCGGCCAGGCGTTGCATCGAGATTGACCAGCAAAACTCGTACACCGGCACGCCTCCCAGCACGCGCAACGACAGGAGTCACGAATCCGCCGAGAGAAACGATCCAGTCTGGCTTCGTACGAGCGATGAGCGCGCGCGCATCCGCCCTCCCGCGGGTGATCCCGACAAGGAATCGAATGAACTTGCGCGGATCGGTCGAGAATGGCTGCGCGCGGATCGGCGCAAACTCGGCTCCAGCCTCTCGCAACATCGACGCATCGATCGCTCTCGACGAACATGCGAAAATGGTTCGGGCGCTCGGATGAAGCGACCGGATGCGTTCAGCGATCGCCAGCCCTGGAGCGATGTGACCGCCAGTCCCGCCGCCAGCTAGGAGAATCACGGGGGCCCCACCATTCCCTGAGCTTGTGTTCAGTCGATTCGTGTGCCACCTCCCTGATTCGACGCCAACGACCGCCCCAGTCATTGCGCGGCCCGTGCGTGGGAACCTACAACCAGCGGATCATCGCCCACTGAGTGGCTGTGGCTTTCAACTGCTTCCTCTCGCGCGAGCCTTCGGTCCATCGAGATGATGAGGCCGAGTGAAAAGCATGTCAGCATCCAGCCTGTGCCGCCTCGCGAAAGCAGTGGAAGCGCGATCCCCTTTGTTGGAGCGAGCCCGGTCACAACAAGGATGTTGATGAGCGCTTGAAACCCGATCGTCGCGAGCACACCGAGCCCAACCAATTGCGAGTATGGATCAAGTCTCGGCGACTGCACAGTGCCGCGCACCCCACGGGCCGCGCCGATCACAGCCCATCCGCATCCGAGCAAGAGTGCGTAGAGCGCGATGACGAGGAACGCTCCGATGATTCCTGTCTCCTCACAGATAATCGCGTAGATGAAATCGGTTGTCCCCTCTGGCAAGTATCCAAACTTCTGGACGCTGTTGCCAAGCCCTCGACCAGTGAGTCCTCCGCCACTGATCGCCCCCATCGACTGAATGATGTGATACCCAATTCCCTGTGAGTCGGCGTACGGATCGAGATAGGCGATGATGCGATTCACGCGGTATGGGCTCACAATGATCAGCCCTATAAATCCGACGATCGCCACAGGGGCGAGCAGCGCGGCGTGCCACCAGCGACAGCCCGCAGCAACCACCACGATGAGGGCGATCAACATCACAAGGGTGGCCGTCCCGAGGTCTTCGATTGCGATCCCCATCGCCACGAGCGCTGTGAATGCGATCGGAGGAAGGAATCCACCCCAGAATGACTTCAGCCGCTCGCCTCGAGTGCAACACCACCACGCAAGAAGCAGCGGCATTCCCCACTTGGCAAGCTCGCTTGGTTGAAAAGTGATTGGCCCGATGCTGATCCAACGGCTCGCTCCATTCACTTCGCGACCGATTCCTGGCACGTGCACGAGCACGATTCCCGCGAAGATCATCGCGATGATCGGCCAGACTGGATTCCAGATTCCGCGCGCGGCCCCCAACCTCTCGACAGAAATCCGCGCACCAATCAGCAGGCAGAACGCCGATGCGACGGCGAAGAGAGTTGAACGACCCAGGAGGATCGCCTCAAAGGTCGTGCTGCCCTCTCCCGAGACGTCAAGGCTCGCCGAACTCACAAAGACCACCCCCATCACGAGGAGGCAGATCGCGCACAGACCGATACCGTGACCAGCTCTCAGCACCGTGCATCTATCGGCAACTCTGTGTCGCTTCCACCAAGATTGCCACGCTGGGTAGTACCCTCACCCCTCCGTATGGTGCCTGTCTACCTCGAAACATTCGGATGCCAAATGAACGAACTCGACAGCGAACTTGTCGAGGGACAATTGATCGCGCTGGGGTACACGATGGTTCGGCACGTCGACGAAGCGTCCATCATTCTGTTCAATACATGCTCAGTTCGCGAGCAAGCCGAACAGAAGGCCTATAGCCGGATTGGCATCGTCGGAGCGCGAAAACGCGCGGGTGAAGAGCTCATTTTGGGAGTCATCGGCTGCATGGCTGAGCGGGACGGGCTCGACCTCTTTCGGCGCCATCCACAGGTGGACCTCATGTGCGGCCCTGGCGAACTCGATCGACTCCCACAACTCATCGACAATGTTCGGCGCACCCAGTCCATGCAGCGGCAGGGTGATGCAGACCCCCTTGCGCTTGCGGATCGCAGTGCGCTTGCAGGTAACCGGAGTCGCCGTTCGACGACGCTTGCTGCGGCTGAAGACAACCTTGAGTCCCTCGACCTCTCGAGGGCATTCACACCCAGGTCCCGCTCAACCAAAGAGCACAGCGCTTACGTGCGAATCACACGTGGATGCAACAAATTCTGCACGTACTGCGTCGTCCCCACAACGCGCGGCGCTGAGGTTCATCGCCCACCAGATCACATCGTTGAGGAATGCAAGCGACTCGTCGACGCGGGGGTGGTCGAGATCACGCTGCTCGGCCAAACGGTCAACCACTACCGATATCAACATGGCACAGCCGTGACCGTCGATGGTCGAGAGGCGCCTCAAGTGGGACCTGGACTCTCTGCCTTTCGAACCGCCTACTCAGGAACAGCGCGCATCACGACATTTGCTGCGCTTTTGCACAGAATCCACCATGAGATCCCCGCACTGCGTCGTTTGCGCTTCATCACGAGTTATCCGCGCGATTTCGGCGACGACATCCTCGCAGTTCTGCGCGATTCACCGCGGATTTGCCGCTATCTGCACGCGCCAGCTCAGAGTGGATCCGACCGAATCTTACGACTCATGAACCGTGGATACACCGTGAGCGAGTACACCGAGTTCATCGATCGGTCACTGGGGATGCTGCCTGATCTTTCAATTGCTGGCGACTTCATCGTCGGATTCCCGACCGAGAGCGATGAAGACTTCGAAGCGACTTGCGCACTCGTGAAACGCATTCCGTACAAGAACAACTTTATCTTTAAGTATTCGCCGCGACCTGGAACCACCGCGTTCGAGCGACTCAAGGATGATGTGCCCGACGCAACCAAGCGGGCACGAAACAACCACCTCCTCGCACTTCAGACCGAGGTATCTCGGCAAGTGCATCAGCGAATGGTGGGTGCGACCGCGGAGGTTCTTTTCGACGAAGTACGAGTGCGTCGAAGCCCTCGCGCTAAGGCGATTTCGCCACAACTCACCCTGCGAGGAAAGCCTTTCCACGAGGCAACTGTCGGCCACACTGACGAAGGGCACGAGCAAGTGCAATGCGTCGGGCGAACCTCCGGCGATCTGATTTGCGCCATCACCTGTAAATCTGAGGAATCTGCCTCATTTTTGATTGGAAAAACTGCTTTTGTTGAGATCACGGCTGCCACTCCGCTCCTCCTCAGCGGAGCACTGACTCACTCGTAGCCCCCCCTAAGAGCGCTTTTTCGCGGTTATTTTGTCTCACAAAACTTGACTCAACCTAGATCGGGGTTAGGTTGCAGGTGGAGAGTCTGGAAAAGGGATGTGTCGATCCTGTATCGCTTCCCCCTTTTTGGAAAGGTCTCGTCCCTATGAAATCTTACGCAGTTCTTGGCGCAGTGGCGCTCATCTCGTCAGCCGCGAGCGCGACATTCACCGGCATCACGGTCACTGAAACGACCGTCGGTGGGCGCACCGTTTCGTCCATTTTCGCGAATTTCAGCGTCTCCACCGACCGAATCCTGAACGTCTTCGACTTCATGAATGTTTCGGGATCGATGAACGCCCTTCACACTGACACCGCCTTCGGTGACATCGATACCGACGGCGACGGCTATGCCGACGTCTTTGGCGCAACTGGCGCTTGGTCACAAACATTCAACAGCACCGCTGGCATCCCATCGGACTCATTCGTCTCGATCGGTACGCCAGGACCAGTTGCTCTTGACCCTGGCTTCACTGGTCCATTCGTGAGTGGTTCGATTGCCAACCTCTCGGGTTGGTATGACAGCACCCCAGGTTCACAGAACCTCGCTGGTGCGACCCTCAAGATCAAGATCATGCAGCTCGCACGTGCAGTCAATAGCGCCTACTACACCGCAAACTTCACAGTCGGCTACGCCGCTCTTGGAAGCACAACGGCTCAGTTCGGTGCGGGTACCTACACCGTTGGAACTCCAGCGCCAGGCGCAGTTGCTCTGCTCGGCCTTGCTGGCCTCGTCAGCCGCCGTCGTCGCGCCTAAGCGGCACGGCCTTCGGCGGGGCTCTCAGGTTCTGACCTGAGGACCCTTTGGGAAGCGATTTCAAACCACCACCTCTAAAAAAGGTGGTGGTTTTTTCCTTTATAATTTGCAATAGTCTGATCCTGTGGAATAGTCTCGGCGTTGCCAGATCGCCTCAGGGCATTGGCGGTTCGGAGTGGATGGGAAAGCGGACCGAAGCTGGGAGGCTTCGACCCGATCGAAAGGGAAGTGGAAAAGATGAAACTGCAAACGATTGGTTTTTGGGGCGTTGCCGTGGTCAGTGTCGCAGTGGCGCAGTCCGCCAGCGCAGCCTTCATGGGAGTCTCTGTGGCTCCCGTGACGATCGCGAACGGTCGTTACGTCTACAGCGTCTACGCCAACTTTTCACTCGCAACCGATCAGATCGTCAAGGTCAAGAACTGGCAGGTCACAAGCGGCACGATGCAGAATGTCCAACATTCTGACACCGCACTTCCGCTTGGATCGTGGAATCCAAACTGGACAACTGCCGAATCGGGCGCGGCGCTCAGCGACTCGTACGTCTCAATCACTGGACTCTGGAACGATCAAAGCACGCAATTGAACTGGACAAATGGTGGCCCCACAATCGCTGCGGGCGCAGCATGGGGACTTCCAGCTCTCAGTTCGGGTGGCGTGGTCGTTGGTTCAACTTTGAAAGTCAAGATCATGCAGATTGCGGGCACATATCTGCTGCCAACAGTCTTTCAGTTTTCAGCCTCGATGGAGGTTGAGTGGCGAGCGTCTTCGGCGACGCCTACCCAGTCTGGGGATTCGACTCTCACCCTTCCAGCGCCACCAGCACTCGTGGTTGCTGCTCTGGGACTGCTTGTCAACCCAAGCCAGCGCAAGCGCCGCCAGTAACGACGACTTGTCGCAAATCCAAATTTCTCTGCACTCGCATGGCACCGGTGGCTACCCACCGGTGCTTTGGTTTTGCACGAACACGGATTTCCTCTGATGCATGCGCCTAATTCATGCGTCCACGAATCGCCAAAACTTGCGCGGATTCTCTAGGAATTGTTGCCGCGGGGTGCTTTCGGGGTTATCGTGTTGCCGTGGTGGTGCTCGACTCTCGAACCGCGTCGCGTGACGCTGTTCTCGCATTCATTCATTGGAGAAACTAATCGTGAAGACTGGAACAATTGTGGGCGCACTTGGACTTGGAGGCTTGGCTGTCTTTCTTGGTCAACTCAATGCGACTGCATTGCCAGGCGGAAGCGGCGACGATGGAGGTGTGGCTGCTGGGCCCGACGTGATCGTCGGTGCGCTTCCAGACATCTCGGCATATGCGCCCGCGGTGTGGCAGGGAGTGACGTACTGCGCGTATGCGGTGGGTACGACGAGCTGCAACATTGGAAATCAACAGTTGCTCTGGGAACCAAATCCTGCGACGACGCATCCAGTCATGCCTCAGAATCTGTACCGCGTCAAGAATGGCGTCATCAAGCAGATCGGCCAGAGTTGGATCAAGCACGGATTCTGTGCGCTCCAAGGGACCCTCTGTGGAGCGTGCACCCCAGCTGGCGGTGGTTGTCCAACGGTTCTTGGAGTGGGATGCTCTGATCCCTATTCGTCGGGGCTGAACGGCGGACAGGGAGATTTGAAGAGCCGATACGGAGTCAATGCAGCGACTGGTGTCTATTCGGGCACCTACTCCGACCCTGCCATTCCTAGTGGATATCCGAGTTCAATTCGTGAGCGCATCACCGTGCCGAAGAACGATCTTGATTCGACGATGAACGCTGGAGCCCAGTACTTCATCGAAGGCCAATATGTTCAGGTGCAAGATGCAGCCGCTGGAAACGACAACAACAACGCGTCGTACCGCAAGGTCACCGTTGGCACGACGTACTCGACCTCGACGGGTTACTCGCTCACGCTCACTGGGGCGACGTTCCAGCAGATTCCAGCGATCTACGCGTGGCAGTCTGTCCACAGTGATGTTGCGATTCGAGAGTACGACGTCGCTGGCGATGGCCGATTTATCGTCGGCAGCCGAGTCACCCTCAACACAGATGGCACCTATCACTACTCATACAACGTCTTCAACCTCAACAGCGACCGAAACGGCGGCTCGTTCTCCGTGCCGATCGCGACCGGGGTCGTTCTGACGAACATCGCCTACAGCGCTCCATTCAATCACTCAGGAGACACCTACACCAATGTTCCGTGGACAGCGACCCAAGCTGGCGGATCGATCACATGGGCGTGCGAGCCAAACACCAACGCCAATGCTCACGCCATTCGATGGTCAACGATGCACACATTCGAGTTCGATGCGAATTCGGCGCCAACGGACGCTTCGCAGATCCTCACGCTGGGCATTTGGAAGGCGCCTACCGCAAGCAGCACCGCGACATCAATTTCTGTCCAAGGAAAGAAGCCGCTGCCTGTCGCTCCTCCCTGCGCCGATGCTGACCTTGATTGCAACGGCAGCGTTGACGGAGCCGATCTCGCGGCCCTTCTGAGTTGCTGGGGAATTGCATGCGGCGATGTCAATGGTGACAACCTCACCGACGGCGCTGACCTCGGCATCATGCTGTCGGCGTGGAACTGATCTACGCCAACACTTCAATTCAAGGCAATGATTCTCAAACTGCCCAGCGCGAGCTGGGCAGTTTTTCATTCGTCAATCTCGTTGTTTTTCAGAGTTCGGGTGGATGAACTGATCTCTCGAACTATAGTTCGCGCATGCAGACACCCCACATCGGACGCCCCGCTGGCGCCGCCGCTATGACCCTTGCCGCCCTCATCGCCTTTGTAGCGCTCAACGCAGGTGCTGAGGTCTCGAAAAAGAGTTCTCGGTTGAGCGCAGATGAACTCACGATTCGCGAGCTCTCGAGTTTTCATCTCTCGATCCCAGCCCTCCCAGAGGGTCTGCCAGCCCATGTCGAGTTCGCCCTTCCTGTTGGGCCAACCGCCGAAGTCGTGCTTCTCGACAAGGTGTCGATTCGCAGTGACAACTTCCGAGTCCTCGTCGATTCAGGTGACGGCGCGCTCAACGAAGTCGCCGCCCCACCTGTTCGCACCTATCGCGGCTCGCTCGCAGGCCGTCCTGGGACGATCGTGACCGGGTCGCTTCTCTCAACCGGATTTAGCGGGATCGTCCACCTTGAAGATGAGTCGACGTGGGTGATTCAACCTCTGAGTGACTTCCGCGCAGACCTGCCTCGCCTGGGCCAACATGTTTCGTATGCAAGCTCCGACGCGATCCCTGATGGGCGGGGCTGTGCACTTGGACGCCCTGGGTTTCCTCTGGCGAAGTATCGGTCGCCGTTGTCGGCAGCGATCGAAGCTGGACAGGGTTCAGATCAGGGTGGACTCGCTGGAACCACCCCATCGCAAGTCGAGCTCGCTTGTGAGACCGACTACGAGTTTTTCCAAAAGAACTCGTCAAGCGTGCCGAACACGATCAATGACATCGAGCTCATCGTCTCTAATGTCAACACGATTTACGATCGGGACGTCAATATCACATTCGAGCTTGGAACGGTTGTCGTTCGATCTGCTACGACAGACCCCTACACGACCACCACCATCGACGGCAGGCTCGGTGAGTTCGGCGCCAAGTGGGGTACCGCTCCAGAATCGGGCATTTATCGCGATGTTTCACACATGTTTTCTGGGTACTCGTTCTCTGGCGGAACGATTGGACTGGCCTACCTTGGAGTCATCTGTCAGCCAGTCAGCGGGGCCCAATACGGAGTTGTTGAGAGTCGATACACGACAACTCTCGGATACCGAATCTCGCTCTCCGCCCACGAGCTTGGGCACAATTGGGATGCAACCCACTGTGATTCCCAAGGGGCGACCGCATGCCACATCATGTGCTCAGCGAATGGGGGATGCGGTGGCATCTCTGGATCAAATCTCAAGTTCGATCCGCTGACGATCTCTGAGGTCACCACGTTTCTAGGCCAGGTCGGGTGCGACTTCGTGCGCCCAGCTCCCGCGGCTGTTCCATTCGCTGAGACCTTTGCTGCCACCACACTCGCAACTGCGCGCTGGACCTACAACGATGGTGGGGCCGTCAATGGAAACGCGTCCGCCGAACCTACAACCCCCTATTCACTCAATCTCAGCTCGGTCGGAGCGAATGCCTACGACGACGATGAAGTTCGAACGAACTACATTTTGCTGGGTGGAACTGCGGCAGCGACCGCGAGTTATAAAGTTGAACGAAGCGGCGTCGAGGCTGGAGAGACCTTCATCGTCGAGTACCTCAACAGCTCGCTCGATTGGGTCTCGCTCAACACACTGACCTCGGATGGCACGAACCAAACAACTTTTACCACCTATACGCACGCTCTCCCAACGAACGCGCGACACAACCAGTTTCGCTTGCGCTTCCGGGTCGACGGAAATGACACTGGCGACAATTGGTACCTCGACGATGTGAACGTGTACGTCGTGCAAGCTCCACCCCCGCCAGCGAACGACGAATGCGAAGCTGCCACCGCGATCTCGCTCGGATCAACCGCGTTCAATTCAACCGATGCCACCGACAGTCCCTACACGCTTCCCTCATCGTGCACCGCCAATGGCACAGGTGAGATCGTGAATGATGTGTGGTTTGACTACCAAGCCACTTGCAGCGGACTGACAACCGTCTCCACGTGCGGCACCGCGCCATTCGACTCCCGTATCGTCGTGTACACCGCGAGTTCCCTCTGTCCGACCCAGTCATCTGCAGTCGCTGGATGCAACGACGATGCAGCAGGCTGCGCCAACGGCACCTCAACGGCGACCTTTAGCGCACTTGTCGGCAACCACTATCACATCCGTGTCGGTGGAGCGAGCGCTGGCGGATCAGGGTCAGTGACCGTCTCATGTGTGGTGAACTGCCCAGCAGATCTCGATGGAGATCTGTATGTCGATGCGGCAGACCTCACGATCGTGCTCGCGGCGTGGGCCTCAACTGGCCCCTCGGGTGATGTCAACGGAAGTGGTCTGGTCGACGGGCTCGACCTGTCGATCATCCTCGCCGCATGGGGCGCCTGTCCATAAGCGGACTTCACCCCCTTGCACACTCGACCTCGGATCGACCCACTCGCGTGCGTTGCGCTCGCTGGTGCGGCGCTTGCGTGCTGCCCTGCAGCCGCAATCGGCGGGTTGATTGCTGGAGTGATTTCACTCGCACGAGTTCGTGCGTCGCATGGTGCCCTCGCCGGACGCGGACTCGCCATCGGTTCGATGATCGCGTGCGTGGTGCTCGGCACGATCTCGTGGAGAGCAGGGACTCGATTTCAGGGTGCTGGCCAGACCGTGATGAGCGCCCAAGTGCGACAGGCCGTCGATCAGTTGCTGGCTTCAGAACTCGATCCGTCAGCGTGGTGGATCCAGAGCGACCCACGAGCGCTTCTTGACTTCCAGAGAGATGTGCGCCAGCGCCTTGGCCCGCTCAGCGCAGCGGGAGTCACTCAGGTCGAGCTGACCGCTGGATATCCCGCGCGCGCGCAGTACCGCGTACTCGTCGAGTCGCCGCATGTGCAGGCGTTTGCATCGGTCGAGGTCGACATTGGATCGGACTTTCAATCACTCCTTCCCACTGTTCGTCTTCGATCGATCTCGATTGCACCACCAGATGAGGATTCGAGCGACAACTCTGTTCCCCCCCTGACCTTCTCAGTGCCGAGCGATCCTGGCTCCTGATACGCTCGGCCTCGAATGAACAACGAACTTCAAGTCGGAACCCCAACCTTCGGTTTCGACGAATCCGCTCGCGAGTCAACGCCTCAAGTCAGCAAGCTCGCGGTCGCGTCTCTCATTCTTTCGATCGTCGTGTGCTGTCCGTTCACCACCATCGCCGGCCTCGTGACGGGACTTCTCGCGCTGCGCGCCACATCCAAAGATCGCGCGCTCACAGGTCGCTGGCTTGCGATCGTCGCGATCGTTGTCTCGCTGCTTGCAACGTTGGGGCAATTCGTGATGGCGTCCCAGGCGTACAACAACATCTTCGTGCCGATCTTCTCAGGCCCACAGAGTGCGCTGCTCGCGGGCGCGCGAGGTGACGTCAGTGGGTTTCAGAGTGGTTTCATCGCGACCGCAGCCAATGGGAACACTCCAGAAACCGCCGAGGCCTTTCTTGCTGCCGTCAAGGAACGCTACGGCGAGTTCGAGAGTGCCAGCCTTGACACGACGACGGCACCTCAGCAACCGCCCGCTGCAGGGCAGGATCTCGTTGCCGAGTACCAGCTCGACTTTGCCAAGGGCCGAATGCGGGCGACCTGTGCAACCGAGATTGCAACCCAATCTGGAGCGTTCAGCATGCGGTTGCGGAGCCTCGTGATTCACGACGCAGCTCTTGGTGACCTTCGATACCCGCCTGCACCCACGAGCGAAACCCCCTGAATCATGCAAAGCGATGAAATTCGAATCTCTGTACGCGATTTGGTCAAGACATTCGGCTCCCAGACGGTGCTGACTGGTGTCAACCTAGATATTCGCGCTGGCGAGACGGTCGTCATCATGGGTGGCTCAGGGTGCGGAAAGACAACGCTGCTTCGTTTGCTCATCGGATCACACACCCCCACCAGCGGTTCAATCTCGCTGCTTGGAAAGGACATCTCAACACTCGACGCTCAGCAGTCAGACGCGCTCAAGCGGCAGTTCGGCATTCTCTTCCAGTCTGGGGCGCTCTTTCAGTCGATGACGATTGGCGAAAATGTGGCGCTTCCTTTGCAGGAACACACCGACCTTGCCCCAGAGATCATCGACATTCAAGTCAAGATGAAGCTCGAGCTCGTTGGACTTCGACCACACGCAAACAAGCTTCCTTCGCAAATCTCAGGAGGAATGATGAAGCGTGCTGGACTCGCGCGCGCGATGGCGATGGATCCAAAGATTCTCTTCTATGACGAGCCAAGCGCTGGACTCGATCCAGTGACGAGTGCCGAAATCGACCAACTCATCCTTGAACTCACGCGTAGTTTCGGAGTCACGAGTGTGGTGGTCACTCATGAAATGGATAGCGCCTTCACGATCGCTGATCGCATGGTCATGCTCGACGGTGGGCGCGTGCTGAAAGTTGACACACGCGAGGCCTTTGATCGAATCCGAAAACTCAGCGAGGCAGACGCTGCGTTGCTCTCCGAGGATGAGCAGATCGTCTACCAGTTCCTTCGAGGTGCAGCGAATGGTCCGATCACGCGACGGCGCAGTGCAGACGACTATCGCGAGGATCTCTTGGGAATTGATTCGCAAGGCAACGACCTAGCAAGCCAACGCGCTTCGGCCGCGCGTTTCTGACCTGCGATGAACGACACGGCGAACCCGATTGTGAACCCAACTCACTCGGACGAGTGGTTTTCGGGTCGGCGCATCACGCTGATGGGGCTGGGACAGTTCGGCGGAGGCCTCGGAGTAGCTCGATGGCTGCTTGCTCGCGGCGCTCGGGTGACCATCACGGACCTCGCGAGTGACGCGACACTCGCACCGTCCCTCACTCCCATTGCTGACGCTGTTGCTGATGGCCGAGTCGACCTTCATCTTGGGTCACACGACACTCGGGATTTCGAAGGGGCAGACCTCGTGGTTGCAAACGCAGCGGTCCCAAGACCGTGGACCAACAAGTACCTCTGCGCAGCGCGTGACGCTGGAGTCCCAGTCACAACTGAGATCAGGCTCGCCATCGAGCGCCTCGGCACGGGTCGCATCGTTGGAATCACTGGAAGTTCCGGCAAGTCGACAACAACTGCGATGACGGCCTGCGCACTCGCGGGGTCTGGACGCGAGGTGCGCTGCGGAGGCAACATTGGGGGATCGCTCCTAGGCGCTTCTCCGCCATCTGTGCGAGAGTGGATCGTGCTCGAACTCTCGAGCGCTCAACTCTGGTGGCTCTCACGAGATGCTGGGGCTGCAGGATGGTCGCCTCGGGTCGCTGCACTCACAAACATCGCCGCGAATCATGTCGATTGGCATGGATCGCTCGAGCACTACATTGAATCAAAACGGCAGATCCGTCGCGAGCAACGAGAGGACGGAGTCTTTGTGACCGCGTTCACGCGCGAAAACCGAGTCGAATCGGAGGCGTTCGCCCGCTCGACGGCTGGGGGAGGATGGTGGATCGGCGGGAACGATCCTGCATCGCTCGGAATGGAGGAGGTTGCGCTCGCGATCCCCGGCGAGCACCAACAGCGCAATGCGCAATTGGCGCTCGCAATCGCGGCAACCTGCGCGGACATCGATGGAGAACCAGCAAACCTCAGCGGCGCGCGCGCTGCGCTGCGCTCATTCCAAGGGCTTGAACACCGACTTCAAGCAGTCGGAGTCGTGAACGGTGTTCGTTGCTTCAACGACTCAAAGGCGACGACTCCACAAGCAACTCACCTCGCCCTTGCATCGCTCGGCAACCTCTCTCGCATCCACCTGATCGCTGGTGGGTACGACAAGAAGATCGACCTCTCCTCGATTCGGGATCTCGCAGGCAAGGTCGCCGGGCTTTATGCCATTGGTGAGACCGCGCGAGCGATCGCACCCGCTCCCCCAGCGTTGCGATTCGACTCCTTGGCCGAGGCTGTCGCGAGCGCCTTCGCACATGCCAAGAGCGGAGACACGCTGCTGCTTTCGCCAAGTTGTGCGAGCTTCGATCAGTTCACGAATTATGAAGCGCGCGGACACGCCTTTATCAAACTCGTGCGAGATCGTGTGGCAGGCAGTCATTGCTAGACTCTCAGCGTGCGCTCTCGTTGCAGACTTCTCACATGAAATCACTCACATCCATCGCTCTCGCATCGCTCTGGGCTGTTGCTTTCTTCGCACTTCTCGTGGGTTGCTACACCCCAGCGGGCGGATTCAATCCTGGTACCGGCCGAGGGTTTGTCTACATTTCGACACCAACCCGTCCTGTGACGATCACGCTCGTGGACACTCGAAATGGTGAGGCGTTCTTCAAGTTGGACATTCCCGTTGGAGAGCAATTGACCTTCAAGTTTGTTGAGGGTTCTGGAACTGGTGCACGCATGGAGCCAACCAAGATGCTCTGGTCGGTGTGGGAGGCGAAGACCGAGTTTGGGTCGCTCAATAATCAACTCATCTGCCCTCCTGAGTCTTGCCGCAGAATCGACGTGACCTATCGACCGGCTCCCGAGGATCCACCGGTTGATCCAACCCTTTTGATCCCGCCCGACTCGGCCGCTCCAACGTCCGGTCCTGACACCCCCGCGGGTGGGGCTCAGCTTCCCAATCGCCCGAAGGACTGACCGAGCGATGCGGGTTGGCCACGGGTACGACCTACACCGACTTGAACCGCACCCGCCTCGTGGGCAAGGGCGTCCATTCGTACTCGGCGGTGTTGCGTTCGATCATCCAACGGGACCCGTTGCGCACTCGGATGGCGATGCACTCTTGCACGCGCTCACGGATGCAATACTTGGAGCCATCGGATCGGCTGATATCGGGCAACTCTTTCCAGACAGCGACCACGCCAACGAAGGAGCGAACTCTGCTCGGTTTCTTCGCGAGGCCATCACGCGCATGAGAGGTGCCGGATTCGAAGTGGGCAACATCGACTGCACTGTGATCTGTGAACGCCCCAAGATCGGACCTCGCCGCGGCGAGATCGTGAACCACCTCGCGCGACTGCTCGGCTGCGATCCAGTGTGCATCAATGTGAAGGGCAAGTCTCATGAGCAAGTGGATGCAGTCGGTGAGGGGCGTGCAATCGAAGTGCACGTGGTCGCCCTCTTGCAACCATCGGGATGAAATGAACCGAACCCTATACTCGCTTGCATGAGAGCTGTCGTCACTGGGCAAGTTGGCATTGACAAAAAGCACTACCTGCAAGCAGTTGTCACAGCGGGCGGCGAGCGCGGTGACCGGATCGACCTCTTTAATATCGGCGACCGGATGTACGCCGAGGCGACCGATGTGCGCCCTGGACGCATTCTTGACCTTCCGATTTCGCGCCTCGCGAGCCTGCGACGCGCCGCGTTCAAGGATGTGATCGCCGCGACCCAACCCAAACAGAGCCATCCACATCTGATGGTGAACACACACGCGACCTTTCGGTGGCGTCACGGCCTCTTCAGTGCGTTTGACTTTGACCAGTTACTCAAACTTGAGCCGAACTGTTTCATCTGTCTGGTTGACAATGTCGAGACGATTCACCATCGACTTCACCGGGACCACGTCATCGACGCAACGCTCAAGGATTGTATGGTTTGGCGCGAAGAGGAGATCCTCGCAACCGAACTCATGGCGCAGGCGCTTGGGTGCAGTAACAATTTCTATGTTCTCAGTCGTGGACGGCAGCAGGACACCGTCGAGACATGCCTGAGGCTTATCACGCGGCCTGAGATGCGCAAGGTCTACCCGTCGTTTCCGATGAGCCATGTGATGGACATGGCAGATGTGATGGCTGAAATCAATCACTTTCGAGCGGAACTCGCGAAGCACTTCATTACGTTCGATCCAGGCGATGTCGACGAGAAGTTGCTGCTCGATCGTGCGCTCGACGCTGCGCGCAAGGGCGAGGACTTTGTCGAAGTGCAGCCGCACTCCTTCGGTGGTCGCGAGGGGAATCCAACGATGCGGCTCCCGGTACGTGAAGTGCTCGACATTGCGGGAGATATCGATGGGCAGATCTACATGCGCGACTTCAAGCTCGTTGACCAAAGCGACATGATTGTTTCGCTCGTGCCAGAACTTGCCGGCGGAGTGCCTGGCCTCTCGAGCGGGGTCGAACGCGAACTGCATCATGCCTTCGAACACACGAAAGAGGTGTATGTCGTCTGGAAACCAAAGAAGAACCCAAGCCCGTTCATCACCGAAACTGCAACGCGCATCTTTCGCAGCGTCGATGAGGCTCTCGGGTTCTTCGATAGCGAGGGGATGCTCGCTCCGACATCCCTCTTCGGGCACTGATGGCGCCCAGAACGCCGCGAAGTGCCACGATTCCATCTGCGAGTTGCATACGACGGCACTGACTTTCACGGCTGGCAGCGGCAAGAACCGCCCGACCTCGAACCACTGCGCACCGCACAGGGAGTGTTGACCGACGCGATCGCGCACTTACTGCACGAGCGTGTCTCGGTCAATGGAGCGAGCCGGACCGATCGCGGCGTCCACGCGAGAGGCCAAGTCGCAGCTTTTTCGGCGACGCATTGCCGCGTGCCACTCGAGCGACTCCCAATGGCAATCAACTCGCGCCTTCCACCAGACATCGAAGTGCGTGAGGCCAAGCTGGTTCGTGACGAGTTTGATCCGGTGCGTGACTGCGTCAGCAAGAGCTACTCGTACCGCCTCAGACATGGATCTCTCGGGCGACCACCGCATGTGAACGGGAGACCTGACCCATTCGACCGGGACATGACTGCAAGCTGCCACCAAGCACTCGATCTCGCCGCGATGCAGCGGGCGACTCACGCAATGACAGGCACCGCCGATTTCAAGTCGTTCGCTCACGCTCCTGAACAGCGTGAGACGACGGTGCGCACGGTCCACACATGCACGGTCAATGCGATAGGCCCTGGATTGCTGCGATTTGATGTGGCAGGAAGCGGGTTTCTCTATCACATGGTGCGCATCATGGTTGGCACACTCGTCGATGTTGGGCGCGGCCGCCTTGATGCGAGCGCGATCCCACAGATCATCGCCTCGTGCGACCGCACACAGGCCGGTCAGACGATGCCTGCACAGGGCCTCTGCCTCGAGTGGATCCACTACGGCGGAAAGGACTGCCTGTGAGAATCCTGCACATTTCGACACGCCTCATCCTCGGAGGGTCGCAGGAGAACACCTTGCTCTCATGCACCATTAGCGCCGACCGTGGCCATGAAGTCGCGCTCGCGTTTGGTCCAATCCACGGACCTGAAGGATCTCTCCTACCACGCCTCGCCGCCGACACTCGCATTGAGCGGTTCGAGGTGCCAACGCTCACGCGCTCTGTCGACCCCATACGTGACTGGCAATGCGCGAGGCAACTGCGGGCACTGATTCGAGAGTGGAAGCCGGATGTCGTGCACACGCACTCGTCGAAAGCAGGAATTCTCGGGCGTGCGGCTGGGTGGGACGAAGGCGTGCCTGCAGTGGTGCACACGATTCACGGACTCCCTTTTCATCCATACCAGTCTTCGCTCAAGAATTGGGCGTTTGTTCGCGCCGAGCGGTGGGCTGCAAAGCGATGTCACGCAATTGTGAGCGTGGCGGATGCAATGACGGCGACCGCACGGTCGCATGGCATCGGCCGGGCAGAACAGTTCGTGACGATTCGAAGTGGGATGGAGGTCGCCGCGTGGCAGAACTCCGCGAACGATCGAGCACGTACGCGCGCTCGGTTTGGGTGGGACGATCAGACGATCGTTCTTGGCACCGTTGCGCGACTCGACCGGCTCAAAGGCCATGATGACTTGATCGATGCCTTCGGTGGACTGCTCAGCCGCGAGACCGGAGGTCCGATCGCGATGCTGTGGGTCGGGGATGGGTGGTGGCGAGAGCGGCTCGAAGCGCGGCTCGCACGAAAGAACCTCTCGCACCGCGTGACTCTGACTGGGCTCGTCGATCCAGCTGAAATCCCAGCGCTCGTCTCTGCGATGGATCTCGTCGTGCATCCCTCGTACCGAGAGGGACTCCCTCGTGCTGTCGTGCAGGGGCTCCTCGGGGGCAAGCCCGTGATCGCATACGACATCGACGGAGCCCGCGAAGTCTGCAAGCACGGTGAGACGGGATTGCTCGTCAAAGCAGGAGACCTCACTGGGCTACAAGCTTCCGCCGCACAACTCATCGCCGATCCAGCCCTTCGCGCAGCCATGGGATCGCGCGGCCGTGAGTTGGCTCAAACTGAGTTCGACGCCCAAACGATGGTCGATCAATTGCTCGCCCTTTACACGCGAATCCTCAGCCTGGGAAAGTAGAGTCACAACATGCGAATCGCAGTCTTCGGTCCCCACCCTGATGATCAAGAGCTCGGCATGGGAGGGACGATCGCGAAACTGGCGTCGCTTGGTCATTCCGTGACCCTCGTCGACATGACGGATGGCGAGCCGACTCCGCACGGATCTCGCGAGATTCGCGCACGTGAAGCTGCGGCAGCGGCAGCAATTTTGGGGGCAACTCGCGTGCAACTCGGTCTTGAGAATCGGTCACTCGTCAACGACCTCGAGTCGCGCGCACGAGTGGCGGGCGCCATTCGCTCACTGCAACCTGACATCATCTTCGCACCACACCCCGATGATGTGCACCCCGATCACATTGCCGCATGTGCTCTTGTCGAGGCGGGGCGATTTGCCGCGAAGTACACCAAGAGCGACCTCGCCGGAGCACCCTGGCACGCGCCGCTGCTCTTTCACTACTACGCGATTCACTTACGCTCGGTGCCGCAGCCATCGGTCGTGGCAGACACGACCGGCTTCGCAGCTGCCAAGAGTCGCGCGATCCTCGCGTACGAGAGTCAGTTTGTTGTCAACGAGTCCAATCGCAAGGTGCCTCAGTGGATCGACGCGGCCGGCGTTTACTTTGGCAGTCGAATCGGAACCGATACCGCGGAACCATTCTTCACTCGCGCGTCTGTGGCATTCGACTTCTCATCGGTGCGGGTCTGAGAACCGCGGCACCCATCACCCGCCGGTTGAACCAAATCCACCACTGCCGCGCACTGTCTCCGTCAGCGTCGCACACTCCACGATGCACGCTCTCGCCACTGGCGCAATGACCAGCTGAGCCACACGCATCGATGGCTCCACCGTGAACGCGCTGCGACCGTGATTGATGAGCGCGACCCTCATCTCACCGCGATAGTCACTATCGACGGTGCCAGGCGCATTCGGAATCGAAATGCCGAACTTCGACGCGAGCCCGCTGCGAGGACGCACCTGCCCCTCAAACCCATGGGGAATCTCGAGCGCAAACCCGCATGGAATCATCGCGATCGCGCCTGCCTCGATCACGAGTGGTTGGTCGATCGCTGCGTGGAGGTCTAACCCAGCGGCGTGTTCGCTCTGGTAGGCAGGAATGACCGCGAGCGGACTCAGTCGACGAAACTTCAGTTCAACCTCGTGCATCCCTCGAGTGTAGAGATCGACGCCAGCTAGCATCGATCTCATGATCTGCGCCGTGATCGGGATTCTGCTCCTCGCAATCGTTGCGTGGCTCGCCGTGTCGGGACTGCGGATGCGAGACCTCGCTCGAGCGCCGGCAATTGCTTGCGGACGGTGTGGGCACTTTCTTGCACCCGATCAGCGGAGTTGCCCAGAATGCGGGACTGCGTGGGATGATGTATGGCTCGCACGACTTACGGCAGCCCGCGGCCGATCGGGGACTTATCGACTTGCTCTCGCGAGCGCAGTGTTGCTGCTCATCGCCGTCGGAATTGTCGCGGCGGTACTCCCGCTGATTACCTACCTCGATCGCGCGCCAACCGCGGCACCTCTTCGATAGTCAAGGTCGGCGCGCGGCGATGGATGCGCTTCGATGTGCGCTGTACGCCAACAGCCGACCCAGCGACCAGGCTCGATCTCGTGAAGGGCGTACGCGTCCCGACCTGGAACGACAGCTGGACGCTCGGTGGTGGGCGTGAATGGCCACCACGGGATGACCCCCCGCTCGAATCCAGGCAACTTCTTGAACTCCTGCGGATCGTTGACGACATCCTCGACGGTCGTCAACCGTGCGCGGTGGTCGCGCAACCCTGGGATCGACTTGAAGAGCCCCCGCGTGTAGGGATGCAGCGGGCGCGCAAAGAGTTCTTCGACGCGCGCGTATTCGACGACGCGTCCCGCATACATCACACAGACGACATCGGCATTCTCTGCGACGACTCCGAGGTTGTGAGTGATCAGCATCACTCCCATCCCGCGCGCGTGCTGAATCTCACCAAGCAATTCAAGAATCTGCGCTTGGATTGTGACATCGAGCGCAGTGGTTGGCTCATCCGCGAGGAGCAACTTCGGATGGCATGCGAGCGCCATTGCAATCATGACTCGCTGGCGCATGCCACCTGAATATCGGTGCGGATAATCCGAGAGCAACTGAAGGCGTGCTCGGCGCATCCGTTCGGGAAGCGCTCCCTCGGCTGTAAGCAGTTCAGTGGGAGTTCGGCGCTGCGCTTCGACGTCGACCTTGAGCGCCGCAAGTTCGCGGCTGAACCGGCCATCGAGTGGCTGATACATGCCGACCTCATCAAGCGCGCGCATCGCAATCTCAACCGCCTCATCGGGGCTCGCCTTCTGATGCAGCAGGATCGCCTCGAGAATCTGATCGCCGATCGAGTACACGGGATAGAGGCTGGTCCTCGGCTCTTGGAAGATCATCGCAATGTCACGCCCTCGCACAGCGAGCATCTCGCGTTCACTGAGCGAGAGCAGATCGCGTCCGTTCAGCAGAATTGTCCCGCCGTCGATTCGTCCTGGAGGACATGGGACGAGCTGCATGGTCGTCATCGCAGTCACACTCTTGCCGCAACCAGACTCGCCAACCACCGCGAGGGTTTGGTTGGGATGGATCGTCATTCCAACTCCTGCGACCGCAGCGATGCGTGGCCCTCCTCCTGAGTTGTCGAATGAGACTGCCAGATCAGCAACTTCAAGCAACGGTCGGGAGCAACTTGTTGCGTGTTCATCTGTCATCAGTGCGCTGCCTTCCGAAGTTTTGGATCGATCGCATCTCGCAGTGATCCACCGAGAATGTTGTACGCCAGGACCGAGAAGAAGATGGCTGCGCCTGGGAAGATCGCGAGCCACCAGACAAATGTCCCAGTCGTTCCAGTGGCACTCGACAACAGCTTGCCCCACGAAGCTTGGTTGTCGGGACCGAGCCCGAGATACGAAAGCGTTGCTTCCGCAATGATCGCCCCGGCGATCGCAAAGCTCGCATCCACGAGCACGGGGGTGACTCCATTTGGAAGCATGTGGCGAAAGAGAATGGAGCGAAGTGGCAATCCAGAGGCGCGCGCACCCTGGACGAAGTCTTGGTGGCGCAGTTTCATGAACTCGGCACGCGTGAATCGCGCCGCACCTGTCCACGAGAGGCACCCAATGATTGCCATCATCACGTAGGTGCTTCGCGGCAAGACTCCCGCTGCGACGATGAGCAAGAACAGCACAGGGACTGCCATGAAGATCTCGACCACGCGGAACAAGAGCAAGTCGACCTTTCCGCCGAAGTACCCCATGATCGATCCCATCGTGACACCGATGATGACGGCGATTCCCGTCGAGACAAACCCGACAGAAATCGAGAGCCTGCACGCCCAGAGCAGTTGTGCAAGGACATCCGCGCCATTCGAATCGGTCCCGAGCAGAAACAGGTGCGCAGCAAATGGGCTCGCGAGGAGTGGCTTCCATTCGCGCTGCAATGACGCGCGCTGTCGCGCCACCTGCTCAACATCGCCACGCGCTCGTGCCGCGAGTTCTTCATTTCCGTCACGGTTCGCTTTCGCTACAGCCGCTGCGAAGCGATCAAACTCGCGCCCTGCGGCCGCGTCCTTCGCGACGTACGCGCGTGCCACACTCGTCATCGGAGGGACTGCGATCAACTCACTGCGCAATCGATCCGGACTCCACGGAATCAGCGTGTAGACACAGCGAATCTTTCCAACAGCCTCATCGGTGACGTAACGGTCAAAGTCGACTGGCGACGACTGCCAGCGCGAACCAGCCGCGAGCGACACGGCGGCCAGCGCGAGCGTGACTGTCACAAGTCGCCCACGCGCTGAAAGCAGAAACGGAACCATGAATGCAAGCCCAGCAATCGGAAGCGCAATCACGGCTGCGCACATCACGCGCCGCCAGTGTCCCTGCGGATCTGCGATCCACCGTGCAAGCTCGCGCGTCCATCCTGTTCGTGTGGGTTCGTCGAGCCAGTCCGCGGCAACACTGGTGAGAACAATCGTGACGCCTGCGATGACTGCCATGACGACGAGCGCTCCGAGGCGCTCGCCGCGCGGCATCGCCAAAGGAAGCGAAAGCCAAAGTCCTCCAGCGATCGCTCCGCAGAAGAGCAGAATGTCTGCGGCGGTCAGCGAGTCCCAGAGTGGCGATCGAGATGAAGTCACCGTTCCCCCTGGCCCAAGGACTTCAAGCCAGATTGGATTCGCATTCGCGATGAAGGGGGCGAACACCGCTCCCATCGCAACGAGACCGATCCATGCGATCGCGAAGAGTGCTGGTCGACCCTTGAGAACTCTTGACCACGCATCAGCCCAAAAGCCGCGAGCCTCTGCCGCGCCGATCCCTCGCATCGCTTCGACCCCTGAGATCGCGTCAGGCATACGAGACTCTCGGATCTGCCAGGGCATAGAGGATGTCGGCAACGAGCAATGCGATCAAGCTGACGCAACCAACCATGATGGTGTTCGCAAGCATGACCTCAGAATCATGCAGACTCACCGCCTCGAGCATGAGCGAACCCATTCCAGGAATGGAAAAAATCTTCTCGACAATCACGCTGCCAGAGAGCATCGCTGGAAAGATCGAGACAAACATTGTGATCAACGGCAGCAACGAGTTTCGAAAGACATGTCGCAGCACGATGTCGCGGCGCGAGACTCCTTTGGCCTTTGCGGTGCGCACATAGTCCGCATTGAAGTTGTCGAGCATCGCCGCGCGCGTCTGACGCGAGAGGACCGCGAAGCCCGCATACACAAGGCAGACGACGGGAAGGACGAGATGCCATCCAAGATCGAGAATCCATCCAGGTTGAAAACCGCGATCGTCCCACCCAGGAAGGAATGCAATCGATGATGCGTTGGTCGCATGTAATCCTGCAACCGGAAAGAGACCGAGGTACTGCTGGTTCGCAAGGAACCCGACCGCGAGGACTCCAGCCCACACGACTGGAATCGACCAGAGCGCGATGAAGAGCCCGCCTGTCAGCACATCGAACCACGACCCACGCCGCGCGGCTGCGAGCATGCCAGTCGGAATCGCGACGAGGTAAATCAACGGGAACGCGATGAGGTTGATGAGCAGGGTGACTGGCAGCGCTTCCAGTATCAGGCTCGCCACGGGGCGATTCTTCGTGCGACTCCATCCCATGTCTGGAGCCCCGACTGAAAGCACTCCAGGAATCAGTGGAACACCCGCCTGCGCAAATGGAACAGCGCGAAAGCACAACGCGAGCGATGTCCGTGCAGTTGCGGCGGTGACCTGCGCTGCAAGCGCTTCCTCTGCAGCAATCTGCACCACTCTCCATGCTGGAGCAGCGACATCGACGCGAAGTGCGCCCACGCTCGCTGCTGGAAGTTCTCCGCGTGCATCGACGAGTGCCGATTGATCTGTCGCTTCTGCGTACTTTGCGAGCGCAATTCGCAGTGTCGCGAGTGCGCCAACAAAACTTTCTCGTGCGGCACTGTTCTCTCGCGCAAGCATCCGATACTGC
>SXGR01497738.1_pt1 | contig 36924 bp, 31 predicted proteins | sample 3174711 | NCBI WGS metagenome assembly SXGR01 (sample SAMN11356860, study PRJNA531348) | freshwater metagenome | isolation source: freshwater sample F1-60 | place: China: Fuxian Lake, Yuxi | collected 2017-12-25
ATTGACATTTTATTTTGTGGCGTTTGTCATAGTGATTTACATCAAGTAAAAAATGAATGGGGTGGATCACAATACCCAATGGTACCCGGGCATGAAATTGTGGGTACCGTTTTACCCGTAGGAACTAATGTGACTAAGTTCAAAGTGGGCGATCTTGCTGGTGTAGGCGTGATGGTAGATAGTTGCAAAACCTGTAAAACATGCGCGCAAGATTTAGAACAATATTGCGAAGAAGGTTTTGTTGGCACTTACAATAACAAAGAAAGAAACAGTGACCATATTACCATGGGTGGCTATTCCACTAAAATTGTTGTAGACGAATACTATACTTTTAAGATATCTCCAAAATTGCCATTAGCAGCAGTTGCCCCCTTATTATGTGCAGGAATCACCACCTATTCCCCCTTGGTTTATGCAGGTGTAAAAAAAGGAATGAAGGTGGCTGTGGTAGGTTTAGGTGGCCTTGGTCATATGGGTGTGAAATTTGCAGTTTCATTTGGCGCCGAGGTAACAGTAATAAGTACATCACCATCAAAAGAAGCAGATGCAAAAAAACTAGGTGCTACCCATTTTTTAGTGAGCACTGATAAAGAAGCAATGCTTAAGTATAGCAGTTATTTTGATGTTATACTTGATGCCATTTCTGCAAATCACGACTATACTAGCTATTTAAATTTATTAGGCATCGATGGAAAATTAATGGTAGTAGGATTGCCCATTGAGTCACCTAAAGTGCAGCCTTTTTCATTGGTTACGAATAGACGCAGCGTGATTGGTTCATGTATTGGTGGCATGAAAGAAACACAGGAGATGTTGGATTATTGTGCGGAACATCATATCGTTTCTGAGATAGAAGTAATTCCTATGCAAAAATTTAATGAGGCATACGACCGAATGCTTAAAGGAGATGTCAAATATCGCTTTGTCATTGACCTCGCTTCTTTGAAATAAGGTACCACTTATAAAATATCTAAAGGCTTCATCAAAATGAAGCCTTTTTTTTATCATAATTGTTTAGTTTTGGCAGGCTACATGAAATATCAATTTATCATCATATTTTCTTTGCTTTGGACGATCCATGGCATCGGCCAAACTACATTGAAACCGAAATTTGTAGGGAACCTTTCTGGGACCATTCAAGATGCAAAAAACGGAAAGCCTGTTCCTGGATCAACAGTTATGTTGTATTCTAAGTCTGATGCAAAAAATAATAAAATAGTTACCTCCGATAAAAACGGAGAATTTTTGTTTGAAAAAATTCCATTTGATTACTATAAAATAAATATACACGCACTTGGGTTTTCTTTATTTACCATTGACAGTATATTGTTGAGAGCAGAAAAAGATGAAATCTATTTTAGTGAAATTCAATTGAAGGATTCTTCGAGCATGTTACAAGAAGTGGTGGTGTATTCGGAAAAAAAGTTAATTGAAGAAAAAGATGGTATCCTAACTTATAATGTTGGCGAAAGCCCATTAAGCAATGGCGCGAGCACCGCTGAAATGTTAAAAAATATGCCGATGGTCAACGCCAATCCAGATGGCAGTATTACTGTAAAAGGAAAAGCACCGCTTATTTTAATAGATGAAAAACCTTCCAACTTGAATGCGCAACAGCTGTCTGAATTACTCGAAAGCTTACCCGCTAATATGGTAGAGAAAGTAGAGTTAATGCAAACGCCCCCACCCGAATATGCAACTTACGATGGAAGTGTCATTAATATTGTTACTAAAAAAGGGCGCGTAGGCTATTACCAAAAGCTTTGGTTAAGTGCGGGCACCAATGGACAAAGAACAGGAGGGACTTATCTAAGTTATAAATCAAAAAAAATAACGTTCAACGGACATTTCAATATTGCTAAATATAATGTAATTGGCAATTCCAGATCCACAAGACAAAACATTTATACAGATTCAACCAATTTCTTCTATACCAAGAGTAACTACGTCAATAAAACTACCAGTCCAACTGTACGACTGGAATCCAATATTGATATTAATAAACGAAAAAACATAGAGCTGGTATACCAGGGCATCATAAGTAATATTGACAATGTGACCAATGCGGACTACACCAATGTAAATAATAAAGCACAAATATGGAGAGCAAGTAAAAGAACCGTCGATTATGATGGCAATACTTATAATCATGGGTTTTCTGGCACCTATAACTGGAAAGGAGCAAAACAAAAGAGTGAAAAATTAAATATTCATACTGGACTGAATTTTGGAAAAGGGGTGAATGATAAAAGCTTTTATCAGCAATATCTTTTAAATGATTTAACACCGAGTGGTCAGGATTCCACCCAAAACCAATTTATTGATACTTATACTACTTCCTTTTATATAATAACAAATTATTTTAAACCTTGGTTTAAAAATGAGAAATTTCTCCTTATTACGGGAGTTAACTTTACCAATAACGACGATCATACTATATTAAATGCATCCTATTTAAATAAAGCAACCAATACAATTACTGATAATGAATTATTGAGTAGTAATTTTATTTTTAATCAAGGTATAACGACAAGTCGAATTGGTATTACTTTTCTTTTAAATAAAGGTTGGCGTATATCAATCGGAGAACAAGCAGAGTATACCTTAACCAGCTTTCATTTTCTTAAAGGCGTTACTCCAAATACAAGGAATGACTATTGGCGTTTTTTACCCAATATTTCTTTCAGGAAAGAATTTAGCAGTAAATTAAATAGCACGATTACCATTAGAGAAACAATTAGAAGGCCTAGCATTATGGAGCTTAATCCAAATATTGATTACACCGACCCCTATAATATACGTTTTGGAAATCCATTAATCAATCCTACATTAACGCAAAATATCGAATATAATTTAGGTTACAACTCCAATAAATTAAATATCAATAGCAGTTTTGGATACAATAAAGTAAAAGATGTATTTACTACAATTCGAACGCTAGTGGCTACAGGTAGAACTCAAACCACCTACCAAAATATTTCTGACCAAGAGGAATATCATTTTAATTTTTGGTCAGGCATTACCATCACTAGAAAGTTTAAAGTTAATTTGAGCTCAGGTATGCATTATAACAAATATAGTCCAATTGATAAAATCATGTACAAATACATGGATGGCGGCTCCTACTATACTGGTCTCAACTATAGCTTTATGCCCAATAGCCTTACCACCATTGAAGCAAACAATAAATACAACAGCTTTGCAACGCCACAGGGAATATCAAGAAGTAATATAAGTATGCAAATTAGTTTGCAACGAAAATTAATGAACAAAAAGGTGAATATAAATGTTTCAGCAACCGATCCTTTTGGTTTAACTAAATATAAAGGTCATACAGAAGGCCCCAATTTTATCATTGATAGCTATAGTATAACTAACGTCAGAAATTTTAAATTGACCATTAGTTACCAATTCAATAAAACTTACACGCAAAAATTAGCGCCTGAAAAATAGTAGAATTACCACTTGGTAAAATTTCCATAAATATCAACATCAAAAATATTAAAAACATTGTATTGATCTAAGATGGCCGCTAATTCATAGCGTAAAATGGGTCTTTGCAAATCATAATTTTCTAGCCCGATTGATTTCCATTTTTGCTCAAATTCATTATTTATTATTTTGATGGGCCTTTTTGATAAATGAGAAGCAATAAAAATCGCATCTAATATGGAAAGCTCATTTGTTTGGGATAATTTTAAATCAGGAAATTTTTTTGTCCAGGATGTATTAAATTCATCAGATTTTACCCTTTCATTGGGATTAAAATAAGTTGCATTTGCCCATCCAGTTGGCACACCCACTCCACGTAATAAGCCGGTAGCCCCTATTTTCTGGATTGCTTTAAAATAGCGATCCTTTTGTGTCACATCCTTATAGGGCATGATATATCCATTCGCATCCAATAAGGCATGTTGCACTTGACGTACGGAAATATTTTTAGGATCTACCTTGTTTTTAATACTTAATACAGCCAATAAACCTGACGCTTGCCCAATTTGCATCACACAGGGCTGAAGCCTTGTAGTACCATTGACAATATTTGAAACACTTATTGACTTTTCAGCAACAATAAAATTTCTTACGTCTTTTGGAATTAAAGCCCCCAATGGGATATTAAAAGATGGTACTGGGAAAAATTCTAAATGTTGTGGTGCAACACTATTTTTTTTATGGTGATGGTCAACTGGATAATCCCCCACTGCAATACCAGTTGTATACAAAGGCTGTGGTGTGTCAAATGGTTTAGATATATGTTGCACCAGCATGCGTACCATCCCATGCATTCTTCGAGATTCTCGATGATAAGGATATAACGCTAATTTATCCTTGGTCGGAAATTCATCATCCGCAAGTGACAAATTTTTAAAACCTAAATCCTTTTGAATAAAATAAACAAATCTTAGTGTTTGTTGCTTTGCCTGTTCAAGTAATTCCTCCCTTTGCTTTGGTGTTTTCTCCACCACATTTAAATAAATATCGTTGCCGTAAATGGGCCAATTTAACATGTATTTATTATTGGGTAGCTTGCCGTATTCTAACATTTTTTTTGCATCCACCGAAGGGCGTTTCCGGTTGGTATCTTTATAAAAAGACGTATTACTCCCATCAAATTCGGTGGAATCGTAATTTGTCGGCCTGGCAATCAATGGTTGTGGAGAACCGTAATCTTTTAAAATACCTACATAGGTGATATCCTGTATGATGTCATTGGCACCCGCCAAATTTACTTGTTCACCGGTAATATCATTGGATTCCATACCAAGATCATAAGGAACTTTGGCGGAAGCCAAGGCATCTCCTAACTCAGTGGCATCAATGACCATTTTTGCTTTTACGACTAATGGAGTGCCTGTATTTATATCATAGAATTCTGCACCAATGATTGAATTACCATTTTTAATTATATTTTTAAATTGGTAATGATATTTTACTGTTAAATACTTTTCATTCCGCGCCATTGATTTAAAAATACTATCTCCAATATGTGGTTCAAATAATGTATTACTTACCCAACCCGTTGAAACTGCATTCGCACCACCATAATAATCATATAAATGTTGGCGAAATTCACCAAATAATCCAGCAGGCATGGCATTATTTCCATCAAATGCCGGCACCCCTGCCGACGTTAACATACCCCCCAGCCAAGGCGTTTCTTCTACCACTAAAGTATTTACGCCTAACCTTGCGGATTGAATTCCAGCGCTTATACCACTCGCCGTACCGCCAATGACTAATACTTCCGTTTGCAGATGTACAACTGGAGTTTGACTTTGTGTCAACTGGAATGACAAAAGGTAAGTAAATAACAGCAGGTGCTTTTTCATTACTACTAATTTAAAACAAAAAAATTAAATATCATATATCCGCTTTAATAAAAAATCCTTTCAACTTCGTTGAAAGGATTAGTGGCCTCGCCAAGGATCGAACTTGGATTTGGAGTTTCGGAAACTCATGTACTATCCGTTATACTACAAGGCCATAGTGTAAAATTAGTAAAATAAAAATGAAAAAGCAGTAACCTATCCCCGCCGACACAAAACAGTAATCGCTGCAGGTAAAAAGATACGCGTGGGTAGGGAGCGCATTATTTGAATATCTTCCCATAAGGTAGACGTATTGGAAAGGAACTTAAAAACAGTAGCCGCTTTATTTTTGGCAAATATTCTTTTAAATATTTCAGCACCTTCCATTTTGTGGTAATATAAAATATGCAATAAAACAGCATCATAAAAACGATGCCTGGTATTATGAACATTCGTATTTATTGCAGACCCTTGTTCTAATTGTCTAACAATACTTTTACATTGTTGCTGAATAAACTGAAATGCATATCCTGTACTTGCTTTAATGGCTAAGCCTAATGCCCCAATAGGGTATATAGGTGCTTTATAATTTGAAAAAACTTGTTGGGTCATCGGGATTGCACCTATCTCCTCATGTTGAATAGTGTAATTACAATCAGGATAATGCTTCGCTAAATATTCATTTAACACTTTATCATAATCAGAGATTTGTAAAATTTGATCAGAGAACAAGGTATATTCTACCAATGCCTGCATCTCGTTGATTGGCAATAAATACATAAATGCAGTGGCCCCATGTTGTGGCACATTAAAATCCATTAATCTTGCTATTTTTGGATCAAATACCTGTTGATTAAAAGTAACAGTTCTTCCTTTGAAGTGTTGCCATAAAAAAGGCAAATGAGTAGCCGACTTTTTAACTGAATCGTATTTTGTTGCACTTAGTAGATTATTCATTTGAAAAGGAAGGATGCTTGTAAATACCATCTTCCCTTTGGCAAATCCACCCTCCCACTCGAGTAACACTTCCTTATGTGTATGGTCAACATTAGTTTCTGTAATGTTTGAAATTACTGCTTCCACCCAATGAACGTTTGGCTTTAATTTAGCAGCAGTCATTACATAATTATAAAAATCAATCCCTTGTATCATTTTATATAAAAAGGGGGATGTGGGAAATGCTTTTGAAAAGGATTCCGCATGGATCGAAATGGCATCCCAACGATGATGCACCAATGATTCAAACTCATGAGCACTGATCTCCCAAAAACACCAGGTTCGATCATTGGTTTTATTCAATGATTGATCAATTACTAAAATTTGCTTATTTGACAGAATAGGAGAAGCTAGTAGGTAATGCAATAAGGATAATCCAGCACCTCCGGCACCTGCGATTATATAATCATAGGTTAATCCAGTTGGGCTTGGCGAATTTGCATGACTCATAAATATTTACCCATTATTTTGTATTGCTTCGTCGCGCTTTACTTTATCCCAATATTTTTTTGATACATATAACATGCCAAAGCTTTCCCCTTCATGCTTGTCTAAATGCTTGTGATGCATTTTATGTGCCCAGCGCAATACCTTGATATAACGAATATTGGAACGTGTAAACCATTTGATACGTTGGTGAATGATCACTTCATGAACTACAAAATAAGCAAACCCATACATCGCAACCCCAGTTCCTAAACCAGCTAACCATGGCATATTTTTAAATGTCCCAAAAAATATACATAGCATGCTTGGAATAGCAAATATTAAAAAAAATGCGTCATTCTTTTCAAAGATATGTCCGGTAGGTTGGTGATGATCCTCATGTAAAACCCATAAAAATCCATGCATGACATACTTATGCGTTAACCAAGTAATTCCTTCCATAACTAAAAATGTCAATAACATTACAAATAAAAAACTCATAAAAATATATTTTAACTTAATGAAGAATTAGTTTGATACCACTCAACCACTTTTGGAAAAGCAATTTTAAACCATACCGTGTATTTCTCAGGGTGTGATTGCAAGTTGGCGTCAATCTCTTCAATACTTTGGTATACAAAATTAGCAACTTCTAAATGATTAGGACGCACTTCATCATCAAAATTTCCTATAAAAACATGATCGAATTCGTGTTCGTTTAAATGATCAGGCAATTCTGCCTGATATATAAAATCGAATGCCTTAAAAACCTTTGCTGTAATACCCATTTCCTCCGTCAACCTTCTTATAACCGCATTTTCCAGTGTCTCCCCTGGCCGTGGATGGCTGCAGCAAGTATTGGTCCATAAGCCAGCGCTATGGTATTTGGTTAAAGCCCTTTGTTGTAACAACATTTTGCCCTGAGGATTAAATAGAAAAACACTAAACGCTCTATGTAAAACAGCTAGCTTATGTGCTTCCATTTTTTCCATGACACCAATTTCACAATCGTCCACATCTACTAATATAACTTGCTCCACTTATTGAATTTTAAAATAAATTTAATTGACTTCGAATGCTTGCCTTGGCTAAAATGAAAATTTTCCCATAATCAGGAATCCTAATTCTTGTTTTCAAAATTGAATGTGGATGTACTTTTTTTATTTTTTTAAATAAAGAATAGTAATATTTAAAAGCGACATATACCCCAAAACGCGCCTTTAATGGCAAGTGTTTAATGCCATCAAGTGCAATAGAAAAATCATTTTGAATATCCTCCTCAATTTTATCTTTATCTTCTTGTGAAAAATTAGAAAAATCACAATTAGGGAAATACATTCTATCCAAACCTTCAAAATCCGCCTTGATATCCCTTAAAAAATTTACTTTTTGAAAAGCTGCGCCCAAACTTTGTGCAGACGGCTTTAATTCTTCAAATTGGGCTTGATTACCCTCGCAAAAAATATACAAACACATTAAACCAACCACTTCAGCACTACCATAGATATAGGTGTTGTATGTTTGATCATCATACTGCTGTTTAGATAAATCCATTTCCATACTCAATAAAAACGCATCTAATAAAGCAGGATCAATCTTGTATTTATTAAAAGTTAATTGAAACCTATGTAAAATGGGATTCATGCTGATTCCTTGTGCCAATGCCTGATAGGTATCCAATTTAAATTGTTGCAATAACGCTACTTTATCATAATCATGAAAAGTATCTACAATTTCATCTGCAAAACGAACAAAGCCATATATGTCGAATATAGGTTGTCTCAAATCCTTATGCAATAACTTTATAGCAGAAGAAAAACTTGAACTATACATTAAGGTTGTATACTTACTACTATAGGCCGTAGCTTGATCATACAAGTTTAAGGTTGACATAATTTTTAAAGTTTATTAAATTGTTTGCATATTAAATTTGCGACTACTTCCCCACTAATTAAACTTGGGGGCACCCCTGGGCCAGGTACCGTTAATTGACCAGTGTAATATAGGTTTTTTACTTTTTTACTTTTACAACTTGGCTTTAAAAATGCGGTTTGAAGTAAGGTATTTGCTAATCCGTATGCATTTCCTTTAAATGAATGATAATCTTGCTTAAAATCAGCTACTGCGTATGAACGCTTATATACAATTGCATCGGTGATTGTTTGCCCCCATTTTTTTTCTAATCGCTCAATAATCAAGTTGAAATATTTTTCGCGAACATCCGCTGTATCCCCCTCTAAGCCAGCTGCTATTGGAATGAGTAAAAATAAATTTTCACATCCAACTGGAGCAACAGTAGGATCCGTAACAGAAGGCACACTGGCATAAAATAGCGGATTAGATGGCCACATTGGGTTGCTATATATTTCACTGCCATGCACTGAGAAGTCGGAATCAAAAAACAATGAATGATGTGTAACGTCCTTCAATTTTTTATTTAGTCCAACATAATACAATAGGGAACTTGGCGCCAAAACCCGACTGTCCCAATATTTTTCGGAATAACTTTGGTATTTTTTTTCCAATAAATTGGTCTCAATGTGATGATAATCACCAGCACCAATTAACACATCAAATGTATAATTTTCCTGTAACCCCGTTTCATTCACTTTCGAAATAACCTTTGTTGCAATGCCGTTTTCAACCACAATTTGCATAACCTCCTCTCCTAGTTTAAATTGCACACCCAATGACATAGCTACTTTAACCATCGCTTCTACAATACTATACATGCCATGTTTGGGATACCAAGTACCACCCTTAATATCTGCATAATTCATTAAGCTATATAGCGCAGGTGTATTTTCAGGAAGTGCTCCTAAGAATAATACAGGGAACTCCATTAAAAACTGGATATAAGGATGCTTAAAGTAACGGGCAATATGCGTTTTCATGGACTGAAAAACATCTAACTTAAACACCCCTTTAATTAATTCAAAATCAATAAACTCAGTGATGGATATACTTGGCTGATAAACTAATTTACCTACGCCCACTTCATATTTATACTTTGCTTCTGCTAAAAATAAATCTAAGGCATTACCCGAACCCGGCTCTATGGATTCAAACAAGTTTTTCAATGCCTCATAGTTCGCAGGTAAATCCCAAGTTGCTTTTTCAAAATAAACACGATAAGAGGGATCTAATCTTTGTATTTCATAAAAATCGGAAACCTTTTTTCCAAAAGAACCAAAATATTTTTCAAATACATCTGGCATCCAATACCAACTTGGGCCCATATCAAATGTAAATCCTTCCGCTTCAAATTTTCGTGCACGCCCACCAGCCATTTCATTTTTTTCAATGATAGTTACTTCCCAACCTTTTTTTGCTAAAAAAGAAGCAGCAGATAAGCCTGCAAAACCGGCACCGATCACTAATGCTTTTTTGGATTTTGTTGTCATTGATTAATATCGCTCTATTTTTTGTTTCAATATCTTACGCGCAAAGTGAATTCTACTTTTGATAGTACCAAGCGGTTCATTTAACGCATCTGATATTTCATTGTATTTATAGCCTTCAAAATACAAAATAAATGGGGTTCTAAACAAATCTGGTAAATCATAAATCATTTTATTTACCTCTTTTAAATTTAAATTAGTAACTCCGTCATTTAATACCTTGACCCTGGTTTGATCAATCAAAAAATCATTCGGACTATTATCCAAAACTGTGGCCTGCTTCGCCTTACGACGATAATCATTAATAAAAATATTACGCATGATCGTATATAACCATGCCTTAATATTTGTACCTACATTATACTTATCCTTATTGGACAAAGCCCTAAATAAAGTATCTTGAAATAAATCCTTTGCAGATTCATGATCCTTCGTCAAATTAATAGCAAAAGGCTTTAAAAAATCAGCATTTTCAGTTAGTAAGAGTGTAAATTCTGCGGTTGACATATTATTATGTTTAACATTTAATGTATAAAGTTAAACAAAAATATGACTTTAGTAACTATTTTATTTAATTTTTTTAAAATAATATTAAACAAAATGAAAAAAGAGCGTAATGTAAATTAGATATATATTATTTATATAATGTTTATATAGTTAATATACAATTATATGAAAGTTTTTGAAAAAAAGAAGCCTAAGGGAATTGTATTAAATAGCTTGAATAAGTTGAATCACTTCAGCTAGGCTTTTCTTGACTGCTATATTCTCGGACAGTTTTCCTTTATAATCCTTCATGAACAATCCTGATAGCATCACGGGGGTTGTATTGCTTACTTGACCTATCTGTGAAATAAAACGGTCTAATTTAAACACTTTTGACGGGGATGTTAAATGGCAAAATACATAGTTAGGCTTCTTTACTGCAGTTAAATAAAAAAGGTCTTTCATTGGAACATTCGCTCCTAGATAATTAACATAGATCCCCTCTTGTTTTAATAAGAAGTATACAAACAACATGCCAATTTCATGATGTTCACCTTCAGGCATAAATAAAATAACGCTCTTATTATGCTCTGAAACTACAGGCAGTCTCTCAATTCCTAAAATTATTTTTTGCCTCAATAGATTGGTTGCCAAATGCTCCTGTGCCGGATTGATATGATTGGTCATCCATAAAATACCCACTCTTTCTAAAAATGGAAATACAATTTCTGTAATCGTTTTGTCAACACCTTTCTGTCCAGAATATAGATCTAATTGTTTTTCAAAAGCATGCATGTTCAAGGAAACCATCTCCTTAATTAATACATTCACTACCCTTTCCCTAATTGCATCAATTTGGTTCAAGGAAAGAATTTTTTTCTCCATTTGATCGGCCGACATCTTATCAATATGAGAAATTTTAAACCCATATTTATTTAACAAGGAAACGTTCAAAATGGTCTTCAATTCTTCGGAACTATAGGAACGAATATTAGTTTCGGTACGCGATGGTTGTAAAAAATTATAGCGCTGCTCCCAAATACGAATTGTATGGGCTTTAATTCCCGTAACCTGTTCTAAATCCTTGATGGAATAACTTGACATGCTATATAAACAATGATTTTTAAAAATTGTTCATTGTTTGATGAAAAATGTGATTTATACTGACACAAGAAGGCTGATTCTGGTGCTTAATAATAGTATGAAAAGCTGACCAACCCCTACTTTTTCAAATTTCTCAAATACTCCCCATAGCCACTTTTAGCGTATTTATCAGCCAAAACCAATAACTGCGCTTTATCAATAAAGCCCATTCTAAAGGCAACCTCTTCGATACAGCCTATCTTTTGGCTTTGACGTTTTTCAATAACTCGAACAAACTCGCAAGCATCTGCCAAGGACTCAAAAGTACCGGTATCCAACCAGGCCGTACCGCGATTCATGATGCCTACTTGTAATTGCTTACGTTCTAAATATACTTTATTGACATCAGTAATTTCATACTCGCCTCTTGGAGAGGCAGGTATGTTTTTAGCGATTTCAAAGACTTGATTATCATAAAAATACAAACCAGGTACTGCAAAATTTGACTTAGGTGCCTTTGGCTTTTCTTCCAATGATAAAGCGTTATTATTTTCATCAAATTCAACCACCCCATAACGCTCAGGATCATTTACTTCATAAGCAAAAACAGCTGCACCATCCACATCATTAAAGGATTGTACCAACTTACTAAAGCCCGCACCGTAAAATATATTATCCCCTAATACCAACGCCACTTTATCATTTCCAACAAAATCAGCTCCAATAACAAACGCCTGCGCCAACCCATTCGGAACCGCTTGCACTGCATAACTAAATTTGCAACCTATCTCAGAACCATCTCCCAATAATCTTTTAAATTGATCATTGTCCTCGGGTGTTGTAATGATTAACACCTCCTTAATACCTGCCAACATTAACACAGACAATGGATAATAAATCATTGGCTTATCATAGATAGGCATTAATTGCTTACTAATCCCCTTGGTAATTGGATACAATCTTGTACCCGATCCTCCTGCTAATATAATTCCCTTCATAGTGTTTTTTTGTGTTTAGGTTTTTGCACTTTTTGCTAAAATCATCATTCTTAATGGTTATAAGCTTGCTGCGTATTCCGCGAAGCTTCCCAATGTTTTATCTTTTTCAGAAAATATTAATTCCGACGTTGGCAACTTCCAATCAATATTTAAATCCTTGTCATTATACATAATCCCCACTTCATTGCCAGGTTCGTAAAATTTATCTACCTTATAAAAAAAGGTAGCTGCTTCACTTAACACCACAAATCCATGCGCAAAACCACTAGGTACAAAAAATTGTTTGTGATTGTCTGCAGTTAATTCAATTGCATAATGTTGCCCAAAACTGGGAGAGCCTTTTCTTAAATCTACTGCAATATCCAATACGGCTCCTTCTATCACTCTTACTAGTTTTGCTTGCGCTGCATCTCCTTTTTGCATATGCAATCCGCGCAATACACCTTTAGATGATCTTGATTGATTATCCTGTACAAAAACAATATCTAATCCCGAAGCCGCTGCAAAATCTCTTTGATTAAAAGTTTCTATGAAATAGCCTCTTGCATCACCATGAACAGTATCGTGAATAATAAAACAATCTTTTAATGGTGTATTTTCAATTTTCATGCTGAGGAATTGGCTTTATTATTATTTATTATTCTGATAATTTATTTTCAAATACGATGAACCATTACCCAATTAGCGATTACTATACATTTCGCTATAATAGGTCTGATACGCACCACTAGTTACGTTTTCTAACCAAGGTCCATTGCTTAAATACCATTCGATGGTTTCCGCTAAACCTTGTTCAAAAGTAACCGACGGGGACCAACCTAATTCCTTATTCAATTTAGTGGCGTCAATGGCATAACGGCGGTCATGTCCTGGACGGTCTTTCACATAGGTAATTAGCGCTTCACTTTCACCAACCGCACGACCCAATTTAACATCCATCTGCACACACATTAATTTTACCAAATCAATATTGGTCCACTCATTAAATCCACCAATATTGTAAGTATCAGCTTTTTTACCTTGATGAAAAATAATATCAATAGCGCGCGCATGATCTTTCACATACAACCAATCACGCGTATACAAACCATCACCGTATACAGGTAATGATTTTTTATTGATTATATTATGTATAAATAATGGAATTAATTTTTCAGGAAAATGGTTCGGTCCATAATTATTGGAGCAATTTGAAATCACGATTGGCAAATGATACGTTTCCCCATAAGCTCTAACAAAATGATCACTGGCAGCCTTACTTGCAGAATAAGGTGAATTAGGGTCATAAGCCGTGGTTTCTGTAAATAACCCCTCTTTTCCTAAACTACCATATACTTCATCGGTAGAGACATGATAAAATAAATGATCTCTTTTTTTCTCCCAACTACCATCATGTGCATTTTCATAACTTAAATCCGCTTTCCAAAATTCCTTTGCAGTATTTAATAAGTTAACCGTTCCAATTACATTGGTATAAACAAAATCCAACGGAGAAACGATGGACCTGTCCACATGCGATTCGGCAGCCAAATGAATCACATCCGTAATTGCATGCTTTTCAAATATTTGCTTTAATGCATCTGCTTCTAAAATATTAGCTTTTACAAAATGATAATTAGGGGCATTTTCAATGTCCTTTAGATTTTCCAAATTGCCCGCATAGGTCAACGCATCCAAATTAAATATTTGATACTCAGGGTATTTGTTCAACATCAAACGCACTACATGTGACCCAATAAACCCTGCACCACCTGTGATTAATATGTTTTTTTGCATCTTAATTTTGTATCTTACAAAGATATTAAAACGATGATATATATTAGTAAGTAATTTATAAAACTTTAAGCTATGACCAAGGAAAGATATTATTCATTAGATGTTTTCAGGGGTGCCACAGTTGCACTAATGATTTTAGTAAACAATCCTGGTTCCTGGGCCAATACTTTTAGCCCTTTAGCCCACGCCAGCTGGCATGGTTGCACGCCTACTGATTTGGTGTTCCCTTTTTTCTTATTTGCAGTGGGTAATGCCATGTCCTTTGTGATGCCCAAGTTGCAACAAGGAAATAGCAGCGAATTTTGGAAAAAAGTAATCAAACGAACTTTACTTATATTTTTAATTGGACTGTTTTTAAATTGGAGTCCGTTTGTAAAATGGAGTGACACTGGTTTGGTATTTAAGCCATGGGAAAATGTGCGCATATTAGGGGTGCTTCAAAGAATCGCCTTGTGCTACTTTTTTGCGTCAGTCATTATTTATTACGGAAAATCACGCATGGCATTATTTATTGGCATGATGATTTTAGTGATATACTGGGTGCTGACTTTCGTACTAGGCGCGGCAGGCCATCCCTATAGTTTATCAGGCTATTTCGGAAATGCCATTGATTTAAATGTTTTAGGAATATCCCATGTTTATAAAGGCGAAGGCGTTCCATTTGATCCAGAAGGATTGACTAGCACACTCCCTGCAATCGTGCAAGTCCTATTTGGATATTTAGTGGGTGAATACATTCAATTAAAAGGGAAGAATTTTGAAATGCTTGCAAAGCTAATACTGACAGGGGTTATACTCGTATTCGTAGGTTATATTTGGGATTTTAGTTTTCCTATAAATAAAAAAATATGGACCAGTAGTTATGTTTTTTACACTTCTGGTTTAGCAATCATTACATTGAGTATGTTTATTTATTTACTTGAATTTAATAACGCCAAAGGAAAATGGAGTCAGTTTTTTGATGTGTTCGGGAAAAACCCTTTATTCATTTTTGTATTAAGTGGCTTTTTACCACGCGTATTGGCTTTATTAAGATGGGTAGACCATTTAGATGAAAAAGGAGAACCGGTTTATACCAATGCATTGCCTTGGTTTTACCAAAATGTATGTAAGAATGTTGCAAGTGATTTACGCATTGGTTCTCTATTATACGCCTTATGCATCATTGCCTTTATGGGTGCGATTGCCTACTTGCTAGATAAAAAGAAAATTTATATCCGAGTATAATTTAATGGAAGTAAATTTTAAGGAAATAAAGTTGCTGCCTTTTCAAGATTTTCAGGCTTGCCAACATCCATTAAAATGGAATCACTATGGTCGTAATAACCAATCGTATTTGTAGCAGCTATTTGCAAATAAGCATCAATTAGTGAAAATTTCCCTTGCAATTGTAATGCAGTAAAAAAAGATGCATGTATTATTTGTATTCCACTGAAGGCCTTGGGAATAATTTTGCTTGAATCACTCATGCCATTGGTTTGTGCAGCCACCAACTTTTCCTCCAACGTCGTATTATTTTTCCAACCTGTCAACAAATCATTCTGATTAAATAATAAATTACGACTTGAACTTCTATTGGTCACCGCTAATGTAGCGACATAATGATTATGGCTATTTTTTAATACAGCATCAGCAGCCATCATTTTATCTAAAGGCATGTTGGTTAGAATATCTGCATTCATCACTAGCCAAGATGCTTCGTTTTTAAAATAATCAGCAGCAAATAAAACACCACCACCCGTTTCTAATACTTCATCAGATTCATCTGAAATTGTAATGTTAGATCCCCAGCCATTATTCTCTTGAACGGCACTAATAATTTGATCACTAAAATGATGCACATTCACCACCACTTCGCGTATACCAAATGCTTGCAAGTATTCAATATTCCGTTGTAATAAAGTTTTCCCATTCACTAAGGCCAATGCCTTGGGATGATGATTGGTAAAGGGTTTTAATCTGGTGCCTAATCCTGCCGCTAAAATCATTGCTCGCATAACCGAAAATTTATTGGGGAAACTATTTAACCCAGTTTTGTTGATTCGTATGAAGTAAAATAGTTTTTACCTTATACTTATTTTTTAAATGCCTTGCGGTTTGTTCAGCAGCATATACACTGCGATGCTGTCCACCAGTGCAGCCAAAATTAATATGCAAGGAAGCAAATCCTCTTTCTAAATAATTCTCTGTGGTAATATCTATCAAATCCCATACGCTATTTAAAAAAACATTCATCTTAGTTCTTTGTTCTAAAAAATCCTGTACCGGTTTGTCAAGGCCTGATAATTTTTTATAATCATCAAATCTGCCTGGATTTAATATACCACGCATATCAAAAACAAATCCACCACCATTTTCAGAATCATCTCCTGGAATTCCTTTTTTATAACTGAAGCTGTTGATTGTAATGACTAATGGCGTTTCATCGGTGGCTTTGGGTGGCGTAAATCTTTGGATAACTTCATCGCCTACCATCCAATGTAATATGGAAGCAAAAACAGGCGTATCACTTGCAATGGTATTGTATTGTAAAAAATTCTTTATGTTTAAAAGGCCTAAGGGTATACTCGTTAAAAAATGTGCTTTTCTTTCAAACAACCCTCTAAACCCATAGGCACCCATCACTTGCAATAATCTTAATAACACAAATCCATTGTATTGTTGTTTGAAAATGGCTACATCAATTTTTTCAGGCATCAAACTTTGTACTTCATGAATATAATGATCCAATAATTTATTTTTCCATTCCTGTGATAGTTCCGCTTTGGCCTGCCATAATAAAGAAGCTACATCATAAGGCAATCCACCTAGCATGCCTCCCTGAAAGTCGATGAAAAATACTTCATCATTGTTCACTATAATATTGCGACTTTGAAAATCCCTAAACATGAAATTTTTATAATTGCCTGCAGACAGTTGATCACTTAATAATTCAAACTCATCAATTAATGCTTGTTTATCATAGGGGTATTGCAGAGTATCTAAAAAGTAATATTTGTAATATAACAAGTCAGTTAAAATAGAATGCTTACCAAATTCCTTGGAGGTTAAACATTTATCATAATTTAAATCAGCGCCACCTTGCACTTGCAACTTTGCCAATGCTGTCAAGCTCTTTTTAAACAAGGAAAAAACGTACTCTGATTTACCTTCCTTTTCTAACACATCTAATAAGGAAACCCTGCCTAAATCCTGTTGCAGATATATTGTTTTATCTGCACTCATTGCCAATACCTTAGGAACAGGTAAACCTTTTTCATAAAAATGGTCCGCAAAATAAACAAAGGTTTCGCTTTCCCTGATGTTTAAACTATAAGTAGCAATCCAACTTTGCTCCCCTTGAATGATTCTAAAATAAACTCGATCTCCACCACTTTGAGGAATTTTTTGAATAGCATCCCAAGCGGATTTATTAATCGTATTAAAAAGTTCGCCTATATGTTTTATGACCAATTCCATAAGATTAAAATTAGTGCTAATGTGTGAAATAAGTTCAATTAATTATAGGATAACTTTCGTCGGCTATAAAAAAGTACTAAATTTATTTAAAATACTACCCCTATGATGAAAAAAACACGAATTTTGTTCTCTTTTATTTTCACTTTATTCTGCTTATCTGCAGTAGCACAAAAACAAACTATTAAAGGATGGGTGAATGATCATAAAGGAAACGCTTTAGAAGGTGTTACTGTGAAAAACAGCAATACAAAGGCCATAGCCAACACCAATAAAAATGGTTCATTTACCATCATTGCAAATAGTAATGATTTGATTACATTCAGTTATGTTGGTTTTGAAACTACAACTATAAAATATACCAGTGGTGAATTAAAAATTTCATTAGCACCTAGCACGAATGAATTACAAGATGTCATTTTAGTAGGTAGCAGAGGTCTTGGTCGTGTTAAAACTGAATCACCGGTGCCAGTTGACTTAATAAAAATATCAGAAGTAGGTTTGAATACTGCTAGAATGGATTTAACCTCCACATTAAATTTTGTGGCACCTTCATTTAACTATAATAAACAGTCAGGCGCGGATGGTGCTGATCACGTTGATATTGGAACATTAAGAGGTTTAGGGCCTGATCAAACCTTGGTATTAATCAATGGAAAACGCCGTCATAGCACAGCTTTGGTTGACTTGTTTGGAACCAGAGGTCGTGGCGGTTCAGGGGTAGATTTAAATGGTTTCCCTATGTCATCTGTTGATCGAATTGAAATTTTAAGAGATGGTGCATCCGCACAATATGGCTCTGATGCGATTGCTGGGGTAATGAATATTGTATTAAGAAAAAATACGGGCGAGTGGAATATTTCTACTGGACTTGCTGGATATTATGATAAAAAATTCAACACTTACCAATTCAAAGACAATAAAGATTATTTAACACAAGCACCAATTGATGGTGTTACAAAATCAATATCTGCCAACAGAGGATTTAATTTAGGAAAAAAAGGAGGCTTCATTAATGTTTCATTTGATTTATTGGATCAAGGAAAAACTTTCCGTCAAGCAGCCTCTTCCGATATTGCTGATAAAGATGGCTTACCTACCAATACTTGGAGACAAGGTTTTGGAGATGCCTCCATGAAGTCCTATGGTACGATGTTTAACTTAGAGTTACCTCTTGGCGATGATATTAAGTTTTATGCTTTTGGTAGCATGAATAATAAAAGCTCAGACGCATACGCATATACTAGAAACTGGTCTGCAAGACCCACTCGTTTCCCTATTGATAATAAAGGAAAATTAATTTTTGTACCTAGCATTATGTTTACTTCAGGATCGGGAGACACCAGCTACAATCCACATATTCAAGCAGATGTTCAAGATTTATCCATGGTTACAGGTTTTTCTAAAACAAGTAAAAATGGTTGGGATTGGGATTTCAGTAATTCGTTTGGAAATAATAATTTCCATTATTTTGGCCATGGCACTTTTAACGCATCCAATATTGGCAACATCACACAAACACATTTTGATGATGGTGGATTTAACTTCTTACAAAACACCACGAACCTAGATTTATCAAAGCAATTTGGAAAAGTAAATCAAGGTGGTATTAAAGTTTCCTATGGTGCAGAACTTAGATTTGAAGAGTATAGTATTTTTAAGGGCGAATTAAATTCTTACAAAGCATTTAGTAATAATTTAGGTTTAGAACAAGCCCCAGGCGCACAAGGCTTCCCAGGTTTTAGCCCTGATGATGAAATAAAAGCCAATAGGATAGTAACAGGTTTGTATACCGATTTGGAATACACGCCAACGGATGCATTATTAATTACGGGTGCAGTTAGGGCAGAAAATTATTCTGACTTTGGATCAGTCGCTACTTTTAAATCTTCTGCAAGATTAAAAATGACCGACAATTTTAATTTAAGAGGCTCTTTTAGTACTGGATATCGTGCGCCTTCCTTGCAACAAAAATATTTTAGCAATACCCTTACTTCATTTTCTAATGGCGGATTGGTGCAGTCAAGAATTGCACGTAATGATGATGCGATCAGCAAACTAGCAGGTATTCCTTCATTGAAACAAGAAACATCTACAAACATGAGCTTTGGATTTTCTTGGAAACCTGCAAAAGGTTTAACCGTAACAGTAGATGGATATAATATTAAAATGAAAGATCGTGTGGTATTATCTGGTTTGTTTAGCGCTGAAGATGCCTCACTTCCTACTGCCCTTACAAATAAATTAAACAGCATGGGCGTAGCCACTGCACAATTTTTTGCAAATGCCGTGAATACCACCAATAGTGGTGTGGATTTTGTGATTGACTATCAAAAGAAAATTTCTAGCACCGAACGTATTAAAATATTATTGGTAGGTAATTTACAAAATATCAATATTGATAAAATTAATGTGCCTGCAGCTTTATCGAGCAATAAATTCAATACAGACCCATATTATACTAGCAGAGCAAGTTATTTTAGTAGCGAACTGCCAAGTACATTTTTTAATACGAGGGAAATATACTTCCTTAAAGCATCCGCACCTAAATCTAAATTCTCAGCAAGTTTCGATTATACAAAAAATAAAATAAGCCTTGGGGTAAGATTTACCTACTTTGGAAATGTTGTATTGACAGGATTTGGTGATCCTGATTACGATGGAATTTATCCTATGGTGCCAGTTGACGATCAAAAGACTGCTACTAATACAGTTAATTTTAATAACGGCACTTATGTTCCAGAAATTTTTAATTATAAAGGTAAACTAACAACTGACCTTTATGCTAATGCACAATTATCTAAAAAGGTATCTCTTGTGATTGGCGCAGACAATATCTTTAATATACATCCTGACTTCGCTGTAAACCCACAAGCGAAATGGTATGCCGGCGATAATGAAACCGGCGGTCCTTGGGATGGCGTTCAAATGGGCTACAATGGTTTAAGAATATTCAGCAAACTAGTTTTTAAATTTTAATACTATAAATTAAATAACTTTAAAGCCTTCTCGTTAATTCGGGAAGGCTTTTTAATGGCCGCCAAAAGAAATAGCTAAAATGAAAAAAATATTTACCACAGGGATCCTTCTTTTAGTAACTGCCATTGCAGCAATAGCGCAAAATGGTATTGTCGTTTTTCAAACCGACTTTGGCACGAAGGATGGTGCAGTGTCTGCAATGAAAGGCGTGGCGAGTAATGTAGATGCTAGTTTAAAATTATATGACCTCACCCATGATATTCCTGCTTATAATATTTGGGAAGCTGCTTATCGCTTAGACCAAACCGTGATATACTGGCCGGCCGGAACTGTGTTTGTTTCTGTGGTTGATCCTGGCGTTGGCACCACAAGAAAATCGGTCGTGGTCAAAACAAAATCCGGACACTATATTGTTACACCAGATAATGGCACCCTTACTTTAATTGCACAATCACTCGGCATTGATTCCATTCGTGAAATTGATGAAGTAAACAACCGACGAAAAAATTCGGGCGCTTCTTATACTTTTCATGGACGAGATGTATATGCTTATACGGCTGCTCGATTAGCGGCTAAAAAAATAAGTTTTGAACAAGTGGGTGCCATTATAAATACACCTGTTGTATCCATTGCTTTTCAAAAAGCATCCTTACAAGACAATCAATTAAAAGGAACTATTGCTATTTTAGATATTCAGTACGGAAATATTTGGACCAATATTCATCAAGATTATTGGAAAGCATTTCAAAAAATTACCCATAAAAAAAATGAGTTAATCGTTGAAATTTATCACCAACAAAAACAAGTATACAAAGGCAATATGCCTTTTGAAAATACTTTTGGGGCCGTAGCCGTTGGAAAACCACTCGCCTATTTAAATAGTTTAATGAACCTATCCATTGGCTTAAACCAAGGTAGTTTTGCCCAACAATTCAAAGTTCAGGCGGGTAACGATTGGACCCTGACCCTGACTTGGGCCCAATAGGCTTGAAATTACCTGACGCCCAGCAAAAAGGTATAAATACTTTAAAAAAAGGGTACAAATTAATGTACTAAATACTAAATTATTTAGTTAATATTGCTAATAATTTTAGTTTTATGTCATTTATAGATACAGATCCCAATGAAGGGATGGCCACTCAGCAGATTAATAAAAAATTCCAATCTGCTCAAATTATACAAGCCAATGCCACCGGATTTGGGGCAGCTTCCGACGATTTTATGGAAAGAGGTATTGACCTCAACGAGCAACTCATTCGCAACAAACCCGCTACTTTTTTCTTTCGCGTAAATAGTGATGCCATGTTAGGTGCGGGTATTCATGTGGGCGATATTTTAATTGTCGACCGTAGCCTTACGCCAAGTTCCGGCAAAGTAGTCGTGGCTGTTTTAAATGGGGAGTTTTTAGTACGCCGTTTACATATGCAAGAACATAGTATCAGTTTGATTCCTGAAAATAAAAGATACGGCACTATTCAAGTAGCACAATTGGAACAATACAGCACCTGGGGTGTAGTGAATTTTGTAATACATAGTTTATAAAGAAGCACCCAAGTAAGGGGATAAAAAAATAATTCCGTGCAAGCCATTGTAGATTGTAATAGTTTTTATTGCGCTTGTGAGCGACTGTTTCAGCCGCAACTGCAACACGCACCCGTTGTTGTATTAAGCAACAATGATGGATGTATTGTATCCAGGTCCGATGAAGCAAAACAATTGGGCATCAATATGGCCATCCCCTATTTTCAAGCAAAGGAACTCATTGAAAAAAATAAAGTACATGCGTTTTCCTCCAACTATCACTTATACGGAGACCTTAGCTGGCGGGTGATGGAAACCATGCGACAGCTAGTGCCGCCGGGTTGTGTGGAAGTGTACTCCGTTGATGAAGCTTTTATTAATTTAGACCATATCGCTTCCGATCAACTACAAGATTATTGTATTTCATTAAAAAAGAAAATAGAAAAATGGACAGGCATATCCGTATCCATTGGTGTAGGCCCTAATAAAGTATTAAGTAAAGTAGCGAATCGATTGGCTAAAAAAAGTAAATTACTTACTGGTTGTGTGGTCATATTAAATGATACAAAAAAAATACAAGCCGCTTTACAAAGTACACCCATCGATGATGTTTGGGGCATTGGATATAGTTATAGTGAAAAATTAAAAACCTATGGCATCAATACCGCTTACGCACTTAGCATTAAGGACCTCAGTTGGGGTAAACGATTTTTAGGCGGCGTACCAGGGATGAAATTAATTAGAGAATTAAAAGGAATGCATAGCCATGATATGCAAACACCCAGAACCAGCAAAAAAATGATTGCCACTACGCGTATGTTTGGACGCACTGTTTCAGAGTGGCAAGAAATTGAAGAAGCCTTAGCGACCTATGCAACGCGTACCGCGGAAAAATTACGTCGACAACACAGTGCCGCTTATGGCGTATCCGTTTTTTTACTAAAAAAAACACCACCTCAAACGGACATCTCCCATTACCATCATGGACGGCAAGTGAGCGGGTATGTTAAACTAGACAATCCTAGTAATCTAACTCCGGACATCATTAAAGCGGTGGTCACCCTAGGAAAAAGCTTGTTTGAGCAGGGAGAATTGTATAAAAAAGCAGGCGTTATTTTAAGTGACTTTGTCCCCGATAATGCATTGCAGACCAACTTGTTTGTGGCACCTAGGGACCAAAATCGTAAAAAACTAATGAATGTAATAGATAATATGAATGCGGCATTTAGGGACGACATCCTCAAATTTGCGACCAGCGGCACCCAAAAAAACTGGAAAATGCGCAGCGAAAGGCGAAGCAAACGCTATACCACCCGCTGGGACGAACTATGTTTGGTGAGATAAATGGGAATCGTGGAAAACCATTGCTTAAAAATTCGTAAAAATGATAATGCTTCTGTATTTTTGCCCAATTTCATACATATGAGCAACACCCTGCAATCCAATGAGTCCATCCGCTCTTCCAGAAAAAAAATTATTGTATTAGGCAGTGGCCCCAATCGTATTGGTCAAGGCATTGAATTTGATTATTGCTGCGTTCATGGATTATTGGCGGTAAAAGAAGCTGGCTACGAAGCGATTATGGTGAATTGCAATCCTGAAACTGTTTCTACCGATTTTGACATGGCAGATAAATTATATTTTGAGCCTGTGTTTTGGGAACATCTTTGGGAGATTATTGAATTAGAACAACCAGAAGGCGTAATCGTACAATTAGGCGGACAAACTGCATTGAAATTAGCAAAACGATTAACCGAAAGAGGAATAAAAATTATAGGTACTTCATTTGACAGTTTAGATATTGCAGAAGATCGCGGTCGCTTTAGTGATTTATTAAAAGAATTAAAAATTCCTTACCCTGATTACGGAACTGCATACACTGCAGAAGAAGCAGTTGAAGTGGCGAATCAAGTAGGCTATCCAGTTTTAGTAAGACCCAGCTATGTCATTGGTGGACAAAGAATGCGAATTGTTATTAATGATGCCGAAGTGGAAACAGCGGTGGTGAGTATCTTAAAGCATATTCCAGATAATAAAATATTAATTGATCATTTTTTAGATCGTTGTCAGGAAGCAGAAGTGGATGCCATTTTTGATGGAGAAACTTTTCACGTGATGGGAGTGATGGAACATATTGAACCAGCGGGTATACATAGTGGCGATAGTAATGCCGTATTGCCTGCATTTAATTTAACACCATTGATTGTGGCGACCATGGAATTTTACAGTGAAAAAATCGCGCGCGCTTTAAATATCAAAGGCTTAATAAATATTCAGTTTGCTATCAAGGACGATAAAGTGTTTGTCATTGAAGCCAATCCAAGAGCGTCAAGAACAACGCCATTTATCGCGAAAGCATATCAAATTCCTTATTTAAATATTGCGACCAAAGTAATGTTGGGTGCTGCTAAATTAACCGACTTCGTCATGGAGAAAAAGCTAGACGGATTTGCGATTAAAGAACCGGTATTTAGTTTTGATAAATTCCCTGGCGTGAATAAAGAATTAGGCCCTGAAATGAAAAGCACCGGTGAAGCCATTCGATTTATAAAAGATTTACGCGATCCTTACTTCCGAAATTTATACAAGGAGCGTTCAATGAACTTATCCCGCTAATGCTTTTTTATACAATTGTATTTGTTAAAAAGAATAAATGCTATTACGAGCGAATATCTGCGAAGCAGCGATGAGCCGAGTGATAGGTGTTTATTCTATTAATAAATAAATTGTCTTTTATTTAGGTACCCCATACTGGTCGACCAAATAAATAATCGCCGCCATATTCACAGCACCTAATAACAATTCTCTTTTGTTTACATTTTCAAACACATCAGTTTTAGCGTGGTGTAAATCAAAATATCTTTGACTATCTGGTACTAAACCTGCAAGTACAATTGATGGATTCACATTTTTTAGCGGCCCAATATCCGCACCGCCACCGCCTGCTGTGATTTCTGTACCATAAGGCTTTAATAAACTAGCCCATTGTTGCATCTTTTTAAACTGCTCGGGGCTTGTTGCACTAATACCAATGGCCCTAGGCGTAAAACCACCCGCATCACTTTCAAGCGCAAACACATGTTGTTCATTATTTTGTTTTGCAAGTTCTGCATATTTGTTGCCGCCGCGCATGCCATTTTCTTCATTCGCAAATAAAACAAAACGAATGGTTCTTTTTGGTTGATAATTCAATGCTTTCATGGTTCGTAAAATTTCCATGGTTTGCACAATACCTGCACCATCATCATGCGCCCCTTCATTTACATCCCAACTATCTAAATGCCCGCCAATCGTAATTATTTCATTCGGGAAAGTGGACCCTTTAATTTCTGCCACGACATTGTTTTCATCCGCATCAGGTAAAAAATAACCATAGGTTTGCATCTGCACACGAATGGTTCCTTTTTTTGCATTTGCATATAGCTCCTTTGCATCATTAGGGCCCAAAGCTACCGCCGGAATTTTTGGATACTCTTCATCATACTTCATACCACCAGTGTGAGGCGCATTATCAGGAGCGGTACTTAATGAATGTAGCATCACACCAACAGCACCATATTTTGCAGCACGACTAGCCCCAGTGCTACGATAAACGCCCGCTTTTCCATAGGCACCAAAAGTTTGAATAATAGTAGGATCAAAAATACTATGATAATAAACAATCTTTCCTTTTACTTCGGCTTTACGTTTTTCTAATTCATCAAAATCGGCAACCGCCAAAAGCTCCGCTTCAACTAATCCATTACTTCCTAATGAATTTCCTAAAGCTAATGCAGCTAAAGGACGATTCATTGCTTTTCCATTGACACTAACTACACTTGCAAAATCCTTACCCCCGCGTTGCCAATTGGGTGTTTTACAAGGTTGCATAAACACTTTGTCTGGCGCGAATGCAGCCATATTGCGTTGACCCCAAATTGCTGCATTTTGTTGTTGCGGAGACCCTGCCAAACGACCCCCTATTTGCTTAGTTAACTGTCTTAACAAATCATAGGCCTTGCCATTGGTCATGATTTCGTCAGACATTTTTTTTATTGTAATACTGTCTTGATTGATTTGTGCTTGGGTCAAAAATGGCCAACAAAACATCAAAAGGAATAATTTACGCATACCCGATTTTTTTTCATTTAAATAATTCTTAAATATAAATAAACTTTATTGCATTATAAGTTGTTATTTGCAGATACAATAGCACTTAAATGAAGATTGGAATTGTTTGTTATCCTACTTTTGGTGGTAGTGGTGTTTTAGCTACCGAACTTGGCAAAGCCCTTGCGGAAAAAGGCCATGAAATCCATTTTATTACCTACCAACAACCGGTTCGCCTAAATGGGTTTCACACCAATATATTTTACCATGAAGTAAGGGTTCCTACTTATCCATTATTCGACTACCCTCCTTATGAATTAGCTTTAGCAAGCACCATGGTAGATGTCATTTTAAACCATGATTTGGATTTAATTCATGCACACTATGCGATCCCGCATGCATCTGCTGCTTATACCGCCAAACAAATCGTAAAACAAAAAACAGGAAGATCAGTTCCTGTGATTACTACTTTACATGGCACAGATATTACTTTGGTTGGTCGCGATAAAACTTACGAGCCAGTCGTTACTTTTTCAATCAACGAAAGTGATGCTATTACAGCAGTGTCTGAAAATTTAAGAGCAGAGACTTTCAAGCATTTCGATATTAAAAAAGAAATTGAAGTCATCCACAATTTTGTCGATGTACACCGATATAATAAAAAAGGGGTAGCCGCATTTAGACAAGTGATTGCGCCGAAAAATGAAAAGATAATCATACACGCATCTAATTTTAGAAAGATAAAAAGAATAGATCATGTGATGGAGATTTTTAAAAACATTCACAGTGCGCTTCCTGCAAAATTATTAATGGTGGGTGATGGCCCTGAACGTCCACTAGCCGAAGATCTAACTAGGCAATATGGGCTTGATGGCGATGTGCGTTTTTTAGGAAAGCAGGAACAAATGGAAGAAATATTAGCAGTAAGTGATGTTTTTTTATTGCCTTCTGAATATGAAAGTTTTGGATTAGCCGCGCTTGAAGCCATGGCAGCGAGTACTGTAGTGATTAGCACCGATGCAGGTGGATTAGGAGAAATTAATATTGATGGCGTTACAGGCTATACTGCACCCGTAGGAGATGTGGCCAAAATGAGCAAAAATGCCATTGAACTATTACAGGATGAAACAAAATTAAAAGCCTTTAAGCACAATGCTTTAAAAGAAGCAAAACTTTTTGACATACATCATATCATACCAAAATATGAGGAATTGTACAGGCGCTTTTGCAGAACAGGTGATTGCTAAAAATTAATTAGAAGCAATTGCTTCGTCAATACTTAATTTTATTTTATTAACTGCTTCATTTAATTCGTCCATCGTAATACTTAATGGCGGTGCAATTCTAATTTTATCTTCTGCAAATAAAAACCAATCAGTTATTATTCCATTGGCAACACAACAAGCTGCCACTTTTTTTGCAATTACTGATGATGAAAATTGTAAGGACATCCACAATCCTTTATGTGTCCGATTTAAAATACTAGGGTGCACTAAATGCTCCAATAAAAATTGTTCTTTTTGTGCAACTTCATTGATCCAATTGGATTGTTGCAATACTTGCAAAGCCGCATGACCTGCAGCACAACAAACAGGATTCCCTCCAAATGTGGTGATATGTCCTAACACAGGACTATGCATTAAAGCTCCCATCATTTTGACATTTGCAATAAACGCACCTAATGGCAATCCACCACCCAATGCTTTCCCCAACAATAAAATATCTGGCGTAATGCTATATTGCTCAAATGCAAACAAACTGCCTGTTCGACCAAATCCTGATTGTATCTCGTCCACTATCAATACCACACAAAGTGATTCACATTTTTCTTTTAATGCAATAAGCCAGTCTTTATTCGCAGGCGTGATTCCTGTTTCCGCTTGCACTAATTCAACCAAAACACAAGCAACTGTATTGTCAATAAAATTTAAATCGTCAAAATTATTGTACCGCAATTGCATCACATCCGGAAGTAAAGGCCTAAAAGCATTTTTAAAATATTCATCCCCCATCATACTTAAGGCACCTTGGGTACTTCCATGATAAGCCCCATGAAATGAAATCATTTTGGTGCGCTTCGTAACTCGCTTCGCTAATTTCATTGCACCTTCGGCAGCTTCTGCGCCACTATTGGTAAAATATACGGATTGTAATTGATCAGGTAACACCTTAGCTAACGCTTTCGCATATTGCACCTGCGGGGACTGAATAAATTCACCGTATACAATCACATGCATATATTGTTCTGCTTGATCCTGTATTGCTTTAATCACTGATGGATGACTATGGCCAATATTACAAACGCTAAACCCACTAATCATATCCATAAAAGCTTTACCGGCGGTGTCATATATATATATCCCCTTAGCCGACGCAACTTCAATACCAATTGGTTTATCGGAGGTTTGTGCTAAATGCGAAAAAAAAAGTTGTCTATTGTTAATGCTGGACATAATAACTATTAAATTGCAGTACAAAAGTCGCATTTTTATGGCAACCATACTCACAGTTCAAGGGAAACATCCCCAATTTGGTGAAAATTGTTTTATTGCACCCAACGCCACCATTGTTGGAGATGTTATGATGGGGGAGGATTGCTCCATCTGGTTCAATGCCGTTTTAAGAGGGGATGTCCATTATATTAAAATGGGCAATAAGGTCAATGTGCAGGATGGTGCAGTCATTCATTGCACCTATTTAAAGCACCCCACTACTATTGGAAATAATGTTTCCATTGGTCACAATGCCCTAGTGCATGGTTGCACCATTCATGATAATGTTTTAATTGGTATGGGAAGTATTGTGATGGATGCATGCGTAGTGCATTCAAATGCAATTATTGCTGCGGGTGCAGTTGTATTGGAAGGCACGATTGTGGAAGAAGGAAGTATTTATGCTGGTGTGCCGGCAAAAAAAGTGAAGATGGTTTCAGAAGCATTAATTAGTGGAGAGATAAATAGAATCGCGGATAACTATGTAAAATATTCCAGTTGGTTTTCGGAACATAATGAAGCTCCTAAAAAATAAGGATTAATACTTCGGCCCTTCAATGCCATGCCATAAATCAACATAACTAAAAAACCGAGCTTCAGAAATAATTCCTTTTTCTACTGCAGCTTTTACTGCACATCCTGGCTCATTGATATGTTGGCAATTATTAAATTGACAGCCCTCCATTTTTTCACGCATTTCTGGAAAGTATTGTGCTAACTCTTCTTTTTCTAAATTCACCAACCCCAATTCACGCATACCTGGCGTATCAATTACGGAACCTGATGCAGGTAAGTCATACATCTGCGCGAAAGTAGTGGTATGCATCCCCTTTCCACTCCAATCACTTACTTCTTGTGTGTTTAAATCCAAATCAGGAAATAAATAATTTATAAAAGAAGATTTCCCAACACCGCTATGCCCACTCACCAAAGTTGTTTTACTAGTTAATAATTCTTGAATTTTATTTAATCCTTGGTCCTTTTCAATACTTATTAAAAAAACTTTATATCCAACAGCTTCATACATTTTTTTAAATTGTTCATACACTTCCATTTCTGCATGCCCATAAATGTCTGATTTATTAAACACAATCATAGCTGGAATATGAAAAGCCTCGCAGGAAACCAAAAATCGATCTATAAACCCTTGTGAAGTTTTAGGTGATTTTAAGGTGGCTAATAAAATGGATTGGTCTAAGTTGGAGGCGATAATATGTTGCTGTCTTTTATTATGGGGAGATTGCCTGGCTACATAATTATCACGGTCAATAATATGGGTAATCATGACCGAATTTTGGTCTTCGTTTTCCATTTCATAATTCACCCAATCCCCAACAGCAATAGGGTTCGTAGAGGAAATGGCATCTAATTTTATGACGCCCTTAATACGGGCCTGATAAAATAAGCCCTCCTCCGATTTGACGGAATACCAGCTACCAGTTGATTTATAAATCCTTGCCTTCATTGGATACGAAGATAAAAGTAATTGTTAAGAACTAGCGTGCCATGGATAAAGCTTATACAAATTTGGTATCTTTGCCCCATGAGCCAATATGCCCACGATAATATTGTTCCAGATAGTAATAGCCAGGCAAGCAAAAAAGAGCAGGTAGCATCCATGTTCGATTCTATTGCAAAAAGATATGATTTTTTGAATCGATTTTTGAGCTTAGGGATTGATCAAATTTGGCGAAAAAAAGCCATCGCCAATTTTAAAGGCGCCCCCATCCATCATTTGTTAGACGTTGCTACGGGTACCGCCGATATGGCTCTAATGGCCTACCAACAAATTAAGCCAAATAAAATAACCGGAATGGATATTTCGGAAGGAATGATGCAATATGGAAGGATAAAAATTGCACAAAAAAGGTTAAGCGATATCATTCAATTAAAATCAGGGGACAGCATAGCCATCCCTTTTGCAGATAATACTTTTGATGGCGCGATGGTTGCTTTTGGTGTTCGCAATTTTGCAGATCTAGAAAAAGGGCTTTCTGAAATGAACAGAGTCCTTACACCTGGAAGCAAAATAGTCATATTAGAATTTTCACAACCTAGCCAGTTTTGGTTTAAGCCGATCTATAATATATATATGAGATGGATTACACCCAATATTGGCAAATTATTTTCAGGAAATAAGGCGGCTTACGCTTATTTAAACGAAAGTGTGATTGCATTTCCTGAGGGAACGGCTTTTTTAAGTATCTTAGAAAAAGTAGGATTTAAAAATATTCATCAACGAAAATTAAGCCTAGGCATATGCAGCATCTATTGCGGAAACAAATAATCAGCATTGCGCTATTAATATTAGCCAACGTATCGGTAAATGCGCAAAAAAATGAAGTGTTTCAACCAGACCACGACGATATGCCTTATTATTTAGGGATTAGTTTAGGTTATGGAATGAATAGTTTAAACTTTGAGCGAAGTGCTTTTTTTAACAACCAAACAACGAATATTGCAAACAGAATTACAACAAGCAATAGTGGGAATTTAAATTTAGGCTTATCAGGGACTTTAAAACTAACCAACCATTTATTGTTAAGAGCGAACCCTATGTTATTGATTGGTGGCTCCAAAAAAATTTGGTTCTCTGCACCAAATAATTTGTACATTAATGTGGCTGATTCCTTGGATATCCCATCCACCATTATTACATTACCGCTTGCGCTAAAATTACAATCGGATAGATATACTGCATTGGGTTACAAATCAATCATGCGCCATTATGTATTTGGCGGCGGCAAGGCTGATTTTGATTTATCAAGTTCAAAAGTGAGTAACAGCATTAATGGATCTCCTTATAAGGCGCTATTAAATGGAGCGGATCTAGGATATGAGTTTGGCTTAGGATTGAGTTTTTACTTAAAGTACGTCACCATATCCCCGGAACTTAAATTTTCATATGGTCTAACCAATTTAAAAAACAACACGGGAACAGGTCCCGAATCCTTACTTAATAATGTAAATAAAATAAACGCGAACTTTATTTATTTCACCATCCATCTTGAAAACTAAATTTGATGCGCAACTATATCATTAAAAATGCCACTATCGTTAATGAAGGAAAAAAAATGAATGGCGATGTGCTCATTAAAAATGGTCGAATTGAAAAAATAGCAACAAGTATAGAAACGCCAAATGGCATTATTGAAATTAACGCCGAGGGTATGTACCTAATTCCAGGTGCAATTGATGATCAAGTACATTTTAGAGAGCCAGGCTTAACCCATAAGGCTGATATTTATACCGAATCTAAAGCAGCAGTTGCGGGTGGAGTCACCAGCTTTATGGAAATGCCCAATACAGTCCCCCCTGTTTTTACCCAAGCATTATTGGAGGACAAATATAAAATTGGTGCACAAAATGCACTTGCTAACTACTCGTTTTTTATGGGCACTTCTCAGGATAATTGGGAAGAAGTGCTTCGCACCAATGAAAAGAAAAATGAAGTTTGTGGTGTAAAAATATTTATGGGATCTAGCACAGGAAATTTATTGGTAGATAACCCGCTGGTGTTAGAAAAAATATTCGAAGGTTCTGAATTATTAATTGCCACCCATTGTGAGGAGGAAAGTATTATTAAAAAAAATAAGGCGGCGTTGGAAGCTATTAAACCAGTCCTCGAACCCTCCGACCATCCAATTATTCGCAACGAAGAAGCTTGTTTTGAATCCTCATTCAAAGCAATACAATTAGCAAAAAAATTTAATAGTCGTTTACATATTTTACATATTAGTACAGCAAAGGAATTGCAGTTATTTTCAAATATGCTTCCTTTGGCCGATAAGCGAATTACTTCAGAAGTATGTGTACACCACTTACATTTTACTGCAAACGACTATGCAACTAAAGGAAATTTAATAAAATGTAACCCAGCAATTAAGGCCCCTGAAAATAAAGCTGCATTGTGGGAAGGTTTGCTCAATAACCAATTAGATGTAATTGCAACCGACCATGCGCCACATACCTGGGATGAAAAGCAAGGTGATTACGCGCATGCGCATGCGGGACTTCCATTGGTACAACACCCTGTAATGTTAATGATGAAATATGTGAAGGAAGGAAAATTAACGATTGAAAAAATGGTCGAAAAGATGAGCCATGCTGTTGCCACTTGCTTCCAAATAAAAGATCGTGGATATATTAGAGAAGGCTATTACGCCGACTTGGTATTAATTAAGGAGGCACCCTATACAATTACGAAAGAAAATATTTTATACAAATGCGGATGGAGCCCGCTTTTAGATACCCAATTTCCATACCAAATTCACGCCACATTTGTGAATGGCCATTTGGCTTATCAAGATGGCAAATTTGATGAAAGTCAAAAAGGCCATCGCATTCAATTTGCCAGAAGCTAAATACAATTTGTATGCGGGTAGATAAAATTACATTAAAAGATATCGGCTTATTTGATACGGATGAATCGGAAGGCCTGATTTCACATCTTAATTTTTGCAAAACCAATGGCGGTAAGGAGCAGTTAGATCAATATCTGGCACATCCATTAAATACCATTGAAGGCATTGAGAAACGACAAGATGCCATTGCTGTTTTTATCAGTGAAATTGATTTTATTAATGAAATGAAAATCACCAATGGTACTACCCTGGTGATTGAAAAGTTTTTTGGAACACCATTTAAAACTATTCCAACACAAATTAGTTATCCAGGCGCTTATTGGTACCAATATATAAATGCTTCAGACTATGCTTTAATAAAATATTCGCTAGAGCATTTACTGCTGTTTTATGAAAATTTAAATAAATGGCTTCTTGTTTTCGAAAATAAAAACCAGAACCCAATTATTGCCGATTTGGTTCAATATATAAAAAAATTAGTGCAGCATCCGTCTTTAGTCAACTTAAATACACAAACCATATTAGCTAACCCACAAAAATTATTATCGCTTGCTTATTTTTTTAGAAACCATTATAAAAACAACACCCTTCAGCTTTTACAATATTTTTATGAACTAGATGCTTATTATAGCATGGCAACGGCAGCGAAAAAATTTAATTTTGTTTTTCCTACATGGCTTAATAGTGAAACCCCTCAACTTGAAGTAATAGCTGCGATACACCCACTAGTTCCAGATCCTATTGATAATTCCATTTCGCTTTCAAGTCAAACCAATTTGTTTTTTTTGACTGGCGCCAACATGGCTGGCAAAAGTACATTCATCAAAACCATTGGTATTGTTATTTACTTGGCGCATATTGGCATTGGAGCGCCTACAGCAAAAGTGAACTTGACATTATTTGATGGCCTAATTACCAACCTAACTATTGCCGACAATGTGGTCAAAGGTGAAAGTTACTTTTTCAATGAAGTACAAAGAATAAAAAATACCATTGAAAAAATTATTGATGGTAAAAAATATTTTGTCCTGATTGATGAGCTTTTCAAAGGAACCAATATCCAAGACGCCATGAGGTGCAGTACTGTGGTCATTGAAGGTTTACAAAATTTAAGAAATAGCTTATTCATTATTAGCACCCACTTGTATGAGATAAGTGATGGGCTAAAAAAATACAATAATATTCAATTCAGTTATTTTGAAACCGAAGTGCGTCAAAAGGAACTCGTGTTTCATTACCAACTAAAGGAAGGGGTCAGTCAAGACCGTCTGGGCTATTTAATTTTAGAGCGAGAAGGCGTGGTTGACCTGCTAAACAACATGACTAAAAACAAGTATTAATACTTAATCATCGTTCCCTTATAAATGTAGATTCAAGCAAAAAATATGCTTGTTAAAACAAAAGGAAGTGCCTTAATTGGAATTGACGCCGTAGTCATTACTATTGAAGTAAATGTAAGTATGGGACAAGGCTATTGTATTGTTGGCCTACCTGATAGCTCGGTAAAGGAAAGTTTGGACCGAACCGAAAGTGCCATTAAAGCAAATGGCTTTAGAATGCCAAGAACAAAATTAGTCATCAATTTATCACCCGCTGAATTAAAAAAAACCGGTGCCGCATTTGATTTACCCATCGCTATTGGTATACTAGCCGCTTCTGAACAAATCAGCCCTATTCATTTAATTGATAAGTATGTTATGATGGGGGAATTGGGCCTAGATGGCAAATTATATCCTATCAAAGGCGTACTTGCCATGGCGATGCAAGCTAAAGCAGATGGCTATTTAGGTATTTTGCTTCCAAATGAAAATGCAGCCGAGGCTTCCTTAGTTGACGATATAGATATATACTGTTTTGAACATTTAACCGAAGTCGTTGATTTTATTGCGCACCCTGACACAAAATCTCCCATCAAAAGGACTAGACTGGTTATGGATAATGAAACTATATCAGTAACAGATTTTACAGATGTGAAGGGGCAGGAAAATGTGAAACGGGCCTTAGAAATTGCGAGTGCAGGAAGTCATAATATTATTATGATTGGTCCGCCAGGCGCCGGTAAAACAATGTTGGCTAAAAGTATTGTTTCCATTCTACCCCCGTTAAATCAAATGGAAGCATTAGAAACAAGTAAAATATATAGTATCACCGGAAAACTAGATGCCGTAAATAAATTATTACGAAGTAGGCCATTTAGACACCCCCACCATAGTTTATCGGCTATCGCGCTTATTGGTGGCGGAAGCCATCCCCAACCAGGTGAAATTTCATTAGCGCATAATGGTATTTTATTTTTAGATGAATTGCCCGAATTTAATAGATCGGTCATTGAAGTGCTTCGGCAACCCATGGAAGAAGGTATCGTATGTATCGCCCGAGCCAAAATGAGTGTCACTTTCCCCGCTAGGTTTATGCTGATGGCAGCTATGAACCCCTGCCCTTGCGGCTATTACAACCATCCGAAAAAGGAATGTCACTGCAGTCCAGCTGCAATTCAAAAATATATGCATAAGATTTCAGGACCATTATTAGATCGCATTGATATGCATATCGAGGTGGTACCTGTGCTTTATAATGAATTAAGGGCTTCAAAAAAGGAAGAAACTTCAGCAATTATAGCGATTAGGGTCAAAAATGCAAGAGAAATTCAAAGTCATCGATTTAAAAACGAAATCGGAACCTATACCAATGCACAAATGAATAGTAGTCAGCTAAAAAAATATTGCACCATTACTAGCGAGGGCGAATCCATTTTAAAAATGGCAATGGAAAAATTTCAGCTGAGTGCGCGGGCGTTTGACCGAATTATAAAAGTGAGTCGAAGTATTGCCGACTTAGATAACAGCAATACTATTCAAATAAACCATGTTAGCGAGGCACTTCAATACCGAAATTTGGATAAATCCAATTGGGGACAGTATAAAAATTAATATTGCCCCGTTTTAAGCAAAACGAGCGTGCAAGCTTCTAATGTTTCAACGCCAGTTTTAGCTGCAAGTTCGGCTAACACTGGGTTTTCAGTACCTGGATTAAAAATAATACGACGGGGATTTAAGGCTAAAATTTGGTCAATATATTCAGTTTGAGCAGCGGAACCAAGGTATAAAGTGACCGTATCTATAGGAAGTTGGTTGGGCCATTCATTCAAAATTGGGATATCGTTGATCATTCCCTTTTTAATACCATAAGGATATACCGATATTCCATGTTCATTTAATAAACAAGTTGCTAAAAAACTATAGCGTTCTGAATTGGGCGATGCCCCTACAACTAAGGTGACTGGTGATTTCATGTTACAAATCTATTATTAAATAGATGAATAGAATTTATTTTGTTTAAATAAAAGAATGTATTTTTATCGAAATCAACTTTACAAACTAAATTAAATAATCATTATGGCAAAGTCAAGCAAGAAAAAAGTAGCAAAAAAAGCAGCCCCAAAGAAAAAAGTAGCTCCTAAAAAAGCAACTAAGAAAGCAGCTCCTAAGAAGGCAGCAAAAAAAGCAGCCCCAAAGAAAAAAGTAGCTCCTAAAAAAGCAACTAAGAAA
>SXGR01224536.1_pt1 | contig 36915 bp, 42 predicted proteins | sample 3174711 | NCBI WGS metagenome assembly SXGR01 (sample SAMN11356860, study PRJNA531348) | freshwater metagenome | isolation source: freshwater sample F1-60 | place: China: Fuxian Lake, Yuxi | collected 2017-12-25
AGCAGAGGCGGCGATGCTCGGACAACCGATCGCGATGTCCGCGCCGAAAGTTGTTGGTGTGCGGCTCACCGGCGCACTTAACGAAGGTGTCACTGCGACCGATCTTGTGCTGTCCGTAACACAAACACTACGCAAACATGGCGTCGTAGAAAAATTTGTAGAATTTTTTGGTGACGGTGTCGCCGCGCTTTCTCTCGCTGATCGTGCAACGATCGCGAACATGGCGCCGGAGTATGGTGCCACAGTCGGTTTTTTTCCTGTTGATGAAGAAACGTTGCGCTATCTTCGACAAACCGGTCGCGAAGAACAACAAATCGACCTTGTGGAACGATACACAAAGGCGCAAAGGATGTTCCGAACGAATGACTCGCCGACACCGGAGTACAGCGAGATGGTTGAGATCGATCTCTCTTCGATTGTGCCGTGTGTTGCAGGACCGAAGCGTCCGCAGGATCGCGTGCCGCTCACGCAAGTGAAAGAAAATTTCACGGCAGGACTCTCTGGTGTACAAAAATCTGTCATGTTGCCAAATGGTGACGCGCTTCGTGATGGTTCTGTGGTGATCGCCGCAATCACGAGCTGCACGAACACCTCGAATCCATCCGTAATGCTTGCGGCAGGACTCGTTGCAAAAAAAGCGGTGGAGCGAGGACTCACCGTTCCAGGATTTGTAAAAACAAGTCTTGCGCCAGGATCGCGCGCAGTCGGAAAGTATCTTGAAAAATCGGGTCTGCTCGCGCCACTCGAAGCGCTCGGGTTCAACATCGTCGGCTACGGCTGCACGACGTGTATCGGCAACAGCGGACCGATCGATGCAAAGATCGCTGCGGCGGTGAACGAGAGCGGACTCACGGTTGCCGCAGTACTCTCGGGCAATCGCAACTTCGAAGGACGCGTGCATCCGGTGACCAAGGCGAACTATCTCGCATCGCCACCGCTTGTGATCGCGTACGCGCTCGCGGGACGAATGGATATCGACCTCACATCAGAATCACTTGGGATCGATAAAAACGGCGAGCGAGTATTTCTGAAAGATCTCTGGCCGAGCAGCAAAGAGATCGCAGATGCGATGCTCGGTGCTCTCACCCCGGAACTTTTCCGTACGGAATACGCAGACGTTCTCAAGGGAAGCGCGGAATGGCGCGCGGTCACCGTGCCGAACGGAGACCGCTACAGCTGGGACGAAAACTCTACCTATATAAGGAATGCACCTTTCCTTCGTGGGTTCGCAAACTCCTTCGGTGCTCCACAAGATATCATCAACGCACGCGCACTCGCGTGGGTGGGGGACTCAGTCACCACCGATCATATTTCACCCGCGGGAAATATTTCTTCTCAGGGTGCAGCGGCAAAGTATCTTCGCGAGCACGGTGTAGATGCAGCAGATTTTAATTCCTTCGGTGCGCGACGTGGTAATCACGAGGTGATGATGCGCGGAACGTTTTCCAATCCGCGACTAAAAAATCTGCTCGCGCCGGAAAGCGATGGCGGCACCACACGACATCTTCCATCCAACGAAACGATGCTGATCTACGATGCTGCAAAGCGTTACCAAAAAGATGAAGTACCGCTCGTTGTCATCGCAGGAAAAGATTATGGTATGGGATCGTCACGCGACTGGGCGGCAAAAGGAGTAAAACTGCTCGGTGTACGCGCGGTGCTGTTTGAGTCAGTCGAACGAATCCACCGTAGCAACTTAATCGGCATGGGAATTCTTCCGCTACAATTTTTACCAGGCGCTTTGCCGAATGATTTCGGCCTTACAGGTGAAGAAACTTTCGACATCCGCGGTCTCGCAACAATTCGTGCGGGCGCAGAGATCGAAGTCGCAGCAACATCTACGAGCGGTCAAACAAAAACATTCACCATGAAGTGTCGCCTCGACACTCCAGTAGAAGTCGATTACTGGCGAGGCGACGGCATCCTTCCCTACGTCCTCCGTGCGATGTCGCGTGATCGCCAACCAGCGTAACCCGTTGTCATTCCGGGCTTGACCCGGAACCCAGAAAAAATAACGTTCGGCTTTACGTTTCTGAATTCCGGATATCCCGCGCGTGCGGGATATCCGGAATGACATGGGTGGAGCCGGAATGACAATGTATATAAAGAAGCCCTGTACCGAACGGTATGGGGCTCTTTGTTTACTCGCCGTGAAATTGTCTACCGAGCTCTGCGAAATGTCGCGCAAGTCTGTAGAACGTCTCCGGACGTGCGGATCTTGGCAACGCCTGCATTTCGATCACTGCATTCTCGAATGCGATTTCGATCAGCTCCGCGAGATACATGGAGAACACGCGCGGATTGAGCGGCGCAGGGAGTGTTGATCGCAAATCCTTGAGGATTCGCTCAGCGGTCAACTGCTGTACCGAATAAAAATCCGATGCCGGTGTAACATGCACACGTGCAAATCGTATGAAACACCATGTGCAAACGAACTTGCCAAGAATGCGTTTGTCGATGTTGGGGTAATGCTCCCCGAACGCAACGCGACCAGAAGTAATCCCTGTCACCTCCTGCACCTTGTGCTCGAACCCCGCAACACGGTCGCTGCCTTCCTCGGCGATGTTCGCCATGATCGCGGCAAGCTCTCTCGGAAGTCGGAACCGTTGTTCGAACTCGCGCAACGTTCCGCCAACAAGCTCGAGTTTCTCTTCTTCGAACAGTTGGTCGCATGCGAGTCGAATCGCTTCGATCGGGGCATCGAGCAGTGCCGCGGCGTCATTGATCGAGACGTACGACAAGCACTCCTGTCCGAGATACTCGAGTGACGTCGCGCGACGTTGAATCTCGAGTAGCGCGGCTTTGAGTCCTTGCGTAGAAAGCAACGGCGCAAGTTCTGCGCGCACTTCATTCATCACCTCCGCGCGAGCCGCAGCGCGTGCTGGACACGCATGTGAGGTACACGCGCAAGTGAACATGATCGCCGACGCGTGGTCGAGACGAGATGTCGGCAAGTTGTCGAGGCGGTACACGCCGACTTCGCAGCCACCGTTGTTCCACTCTCTGAGGGTGGTGATTTTTACCGAAGGAATGAACCCTGCACGAACTTTTTCGATGAGCATTGCCTAACTCCTTTGATGGGTGGGTCAATGCTAGCAAAAATCATCAAAAAGTCAACTCGCGATCGTAGTGGCTGAAGTAGAGTGATGGGATTGACTTTTTTCTCGAAATATGCTAAAGTCAGACGTCGTTCGCTATGCGGACGACTTTATTTCTCCGCTGAGTTGAGAGAAAAAATACAAAATATGGTAAAAAACAGCCAATTCACCAATAAGCTCCTAAAGACAGGTCTTTCCCTTGGTCTTACTACGACCATGCTCTTTGGAGGTCAAAACGCCGTGTTGGCAGGAACTTTTACCGATATCTTTGTCGGTTCGCGGTTGACACTGAATGATGAGCGTGTCGTTCTCGGTCCGATACAGCCACCAAGCGTGCAGGATATTCTTGTCTCTGTGTGCAAAGCGCGCGGATACGGTGATGAGTGTGCAAAAATTTTGCTCGGCATGAGTTGGAAAGAATCCCAACACGTGGCGACTGCAATCGGTGACGGCGGCCGCGCGCGCGGGTGGTTCCAAATCCATTATCGCTTGCATAACATCCCACTGAGTTGTGCTGAGGATCTCGTGTGCTCCGCAAACTGGACGATCGACTACTTGCAAAACAACGGTTATCCAAAGTATGTGAAGTATGCGGTGCAGTGTCATAATAGTTGTGGATTCAAAAATGGGTACGCGGAATCCGCGCTGTGGAACGGTCAACGATTGTGGAACACCGGCGTGATGACGAGCGCACAAGTAGCGATCGCAACACGATAAGACAACAAAAACGTCTCGCAGTATTGCGGGGCGTTTTTGTTTTTGCTAGGCTCTTACAACGTTCCTTGAAAGGAGTAACAATGCATCTACGCGGAATTGATTTTGGTCATGTGCTCGATGCATCGGGCGCGCGTGGATTTTTTGGTGAAGGATACCCGCATCATCGCTGGCTTGGACCGATCGGTCTTGACTTCACTGGCTCGACGTTCGTTGCGAAGACAACAACGTTGTATCCACGCACCGGCAACATGCCGCTGCGCGGCGATCTTTCGCCGCGCGAACTATTACCGAAGTGTATCGTCGTCAAACCGTGGAAAGGGATCGCGCTGAACGCGGTAGGACTTTCTGGCCCTGGCGCGAAAACGTTACTCGACGATGGTAGGTGGCAGCGACGCACAGAGCCGTTCTTCCTGTCATTTATGTCCGTTGAAGAGTCACCAGCAGATCGATCGGATGAGCTAAAGGCGTTCGTCCGCCTTCTCGAGCCACGTCTGAAAGAATTTCGTGCGCCAGTCGCGTTGCAGATCAACGTTTCTTGTCAAAACACAGGGCTCCATTTCACAAATCTCGTTCAGGAGATTCACAACGCACTCGAGATCGCCTCCGCACTTCGCATTGCGCTGGTGCCAAAAATTTCGGTTGCTACACCGCCAGAAGACGCCGTTGCTGCTGCTCGTCATCCCGCATGTGCAGCACTGTGCATCACGAATACCGTGCTGTTTGGAACGATGTCTGATCGCATCGACTGGAAAAAATTGTTTGGTAGTGAGACTTCACCACTCGCGAAGTATGGCGGGGGAGGACTCTCCGGCGCACCACTGCTCGGTCTCGTGTTCGAGTGGCTGCTCCATGCGCGTTCCGCAGGACTCACAATTCCCGTAAACGCAGGCGGTGGCATCCTCTCTCCGGTCGATGCAGGACTGCTACTCGCCGCGGGTGCAGACTCAATCTTCCTCGGTTCAATCACCATGCTCCGTCCATGGCGCATGCAATCGGTCATTCGCTACGCAAATGCGTTCAAAAAATAAATGACTCCACAATTGGAGTTATTTTTTGTATACTAAAAAATATGAAAGCACTCATCAAAATACTACTCGGCGCGCTCGCGGTGTTCGCGGCGTCCTACGTTCTCCCCGGCGTGCATGTGCAAGATTTTTGGACCGCACTCGTCGTTGCGATCATACTTGCGCTCGTGAACGCTGTACTCCGTCCGATCCTTGTACTGCTCACCCTCCCAGTCACCATGCTCACGCTTGGGTTGTTTTTATTCGTGATCAATTCGCTGATGGTGCTGCTCGTCGCGCGCATCGTCCCCGGGTTTGTCGTTGATGGATTTTGGTGGGCACTGCTCGCAAGTGTGGTGATCTCCATCATTAGCGGATTTCTTGACGCGCTCGCTGAATAAGCCATGGAAGCTGCTGTCTTACTCGCAAGCGTTGCTGGCTTCCTTCACGCAGTCGGCTACGCACAATACGCCCGCAAGGTTCTTGTAAACGCTTGTCGTCCGAACCTCGCGTCGTGGTTGCTCTGGGTTGCGCTTGCGATGTTGAACGGCGTTTCGTATTTCGCGATGAGCGGCGACGCAGTAAAGTCACTAATTTCGCTCGTGAGCACGCTCGGTTGCATCACGGTATTTCTTCTCACGCTTCGTCACGGTCGTTTTTCAAGGTTAGACATTATCGATACGTTCGCACTCGTCATCGGCGCGGGCGCGATACTTGCGTGGTGGAAATTCGGTTCTGCAACGGTCGCAAATTTGTTACTGCAAGGGTGTATTATCATCTCGATCATTCCCACTTACCGCAGCGTGTGGAGAAATCCGCGCGCAGAACAACCGTCGCCATGGATGCTCTGGGCCGTTGCGGCCGCACTTTACGTCGTCGTTGTGTTGCTTCGTTGGCAAGACAATCCCGCCGATCTTGTGTACCCGGTGAACAGTCTCCTCACCGCTGCCGGCGTTTTACTGCTCACTTTCCGCACCAACCATGCATCGCCATACCGTTAAAATAACTTTTCTTATCACCGTACTCGCAACAACGCTCGCACTTCTGCTTGCGTATTTTTTGATGCCGAAAGCTGTGGCAACAGTGGGACTGTCCCCTGAAGCGCAACGAAAGGGGACTGTCCCCGTGTTGCCCGCTCCATTACCAGAAAAAAGAGCCACGCTGATTGCTGTCGGTGACATCATGCTATCGCGTTCGGTGGCGATGGCGATCAGGAAGGCTGGCGATGTGCGGTATCCGTTTGTCCATACACGTGACCTGCTGCACAACGCAGATTTCGTTTTTGCAAATCTTGAAACCGCGATCACTGAGGGACGCGTGATCAAACCCGGTGAGATGAACTTCCGTGCTGATCCAAATACGGTCGATGGTTTAAAAGATGCGGGGATCACGGTCGTGTCGCTCGCGAACAATCACGTTCCAAATTTTGGCAGGAAAGGAATTCTCGATACGATCGCGTTTCTTGATGCAGTGGAAATCGCCCATGCGGGTGCAGGAAAAGATGAAGCTGCAGCGATCGCACCAGCGATCATTGAGCGCGGAGGAATTCGTTTCGCGTTCCTTGCGTTTAACGATACCGATGTTGTCCCGGATTCGTACGGTGCGGCACCGAAACGCGCAGGCACGATGCTCATGGACACTAAAAAACTCGCGACCGCAATCGCCGATGCACGTACTCGCGTAGACATCGTGATTGTGTCGATGCACTCGGGAACCGAGTATGTACACAAACCGAACAGCCATCAAACTTCGTTCGCGCACGCGGCGATCGACGCTGGTGCAGACATGGTGCTCGGTCATCATCCGCACGTCGTCCAAACATTCGAGATGTACAAAAATAAACCGATCATCTACAGTTTGGGAAATTTCGTGTTCGATCAAGATTGGTCTGAAGATACGAAGAAGGGACTGGCGGCGCGCATCACCTTCGGTGAACATGGCGCGGAACGCCTAGAATTCATCCCGATCTACAGTGCAAAGACCGGCCAACCGATCATCGCGCCGGATGATATACGAAAAGAGATTTTAAAACGCCTTGGTGTCTCCGATGAGATTATACTGCAATGAAAAAGAATCTGCCGAAAACTGACACCTCGTGGGAAAATGTTGCATCATGGTACGACAAACTCCTCATGAGCAACGAAGACACGTACCAGGTGCGGGTCATTCTTCCGAATCTTCTACGCATGATGCACATCACGCCGGGGGACCGCGTTCTTGATGTCGCGTGCGGGCAAGGATTTTTTTCCGCAGCGTTCGCAAAAGCGGGCGCAACGGTAGTCGGTACCGATCTCTCCGAAACACTCATCACGCTCGCACGCGAGCATGTCCCTTCCTCGACATTTCATACAGCATCTGCGCATCAAGCTCCTGATGTGCGAACTACATCGATCGATCAAGCAACGATCATTCTTGCAATACAAAATATTGAAAATCCACGGGAAGTTTTTGCGGAATGTGCCCGCATCTTGAAAAGTGGTGGACGCTTGCATCTTGTTTTGAACCATCCTAGCTTCCGCATACCGAAACGAAGCTCGTGGGGATGGGACCCTTCACCAGGAGGTGAAGGGCGCAGCGAAACAAATAAGCAATATCGCCGCATCGACGGCTATCTCACCGAATCGAGCGCGAAAATTGAAATGCATCCCGGAGATGATCCGTCAGTACAGACAGTAAGTTTTCATCGACCACTACAATACTATGTAAAAGCCCTCACCCGCACCGGATTTGCGGTGACGAATCTTGAGGAATGGGCATCGCACAAAATAAGCGACTCAGGCCCACGTGCACCAGAAGAAAACCGCGCTCGCAAAGAGATCCCGTTGTTTATGGCGATCGAGGCGACCAAGTCTTGACACAGATCGACCAGTCTGCTTTCATGTGTCTGGGGACGGCTTGTGGAACAAGCCTCTGTTCGAACCCCAGTGACTACTGCCGGTGACGATGAGGGATTGGTTTACCCGGTCGCGCGACGCCATAAGTCGCCCATCGTCACAACGGCGTCGGGTCAGGTATCCGGCGCTTGTCACCCCACCGCGCGTAGGGGTCAGATCAGTAGCACTGTCGTCGGAAGTGCAAGAGTACGGCGTCGTACAAACTTGAATCCGAGTTCGTCCCCATCTTCTCTTTCTCGAAAAAAGCCGGTCCGACGTGCGTCGGACCGGCCCTTTTTTATCTCCGTATATTACTCGTCGATTTCCATGGAGTGCGAAGCCTCGCTAGATGCACTGAGCGTTGCTCCACATGCTTTCACGTCAGTTGCAAACTGTGTCCACGCACTCACTCGTGCCGCACGCAATGTCTTTCGCGCTGTTTGCGTTGCGTCGCGATATGTCTTCCACGCAGTGCGAATGGCGGTCTGCCGTGCAGTCGCGTCAGTCAAATCCCATGCTGCAAGAAGCGCAGTCTTGCGTGCAGTGAGAGCGGTCGTCGCAGAGGTGGTGTACGCACCAAACGCTGCGCCGATCGCGGTCTCGCGCTTTTCTACCGCCGGTTTGATGCACATCCGCATCGCTTCGGTGATCTGCACCTGCGCTTCCACTAATCGCGTCTTGAGCTGACGCTTCTCTTCTTTAAATTGTTTCTGCAACTCTTTGCGCTCATCATTGTATTGATGGCGCAGTGCAGCAGTGAGACGTCCAAGTGAAAGACCCCGAAGCTCTGCGTTAGCTTCTCCGGAAACATTGACGTTGTGCGCGAATGCCGGTGTTGCTGTTGCAAGGATCACCGCCGTTGTCGCCGCTGCTTGCATAAAAAGATTTTTCCGCATAAACAAAAAAAATAAGACTTATGTTGTACATGACGCCAAGTCACAACTTTTCTTACAAAGGTGGTGCGAATGCCATCGGCTCCCCAAGCTCATGAAGACTCAAGGCGCGAGAAGTGGTGGTGAGCACGTTCTTAAAGCTATATCCGAAACCAAGAAAAATCTTCTCAGAAGTAAACGGTCGACGCATGCCTCCAGAAATCACATACACCGTCGGGTCGTCTTTTGTTTTTACAAGCGTTCCTTCGGTGAATCGTACCGCGTCTCCTGTGACGATACGATCAAGTACTTCTGGCGTAACTCGCATGATCTGATCACCAGCAAAATTTGTGGATAAAATTGCGCGATCGACAAGAGGATGCTTCACTCCCGCCTCAACATAATACACACCACCAGTACGCACATTTTGTAGGAGCTGGCCAAGCGGAAACGATGCGTCTGCGTTAATCGGTGCACCATCTGCGTACTCCGTAACATCGCTCGCGCGCACGTCTTCGACTTCTTCGGGATTAAAACCGATTTTTCTAAACACCTCTGGAGAGGGAATCAATCGTTTTGTATTACCGATCAACAAATACGTCGCGCCATCTTCCGTGCGCACGAGTGAGAGGTCAGAAAATCGTACGGGTGTTCCCGGGGAACGCTCTTGCAGCGTTGCAAAGTCGTATTGATTGAGGTCGATGATATTTGTAGTGTTGAACCGTGTCATGAGCACCGAGCGGTTGAGGATCGGCCGAAATTTTCCACCCTCGATCACCGCAACAGCACCGGTCGTGATGTTACGCACGAGTGCGCCATCAGGGATACGGAGATCATTACTACCGCCACCGAACCATCGCTGCATAATACTCCAGAGCAATCGGTTCCCGTGTGCATGCGGCGTGTAACTGTACAGTGCAGCGGTTGCAAGATTGCTCGGTGTGAGTTGTGCGCCGTCAGTGACGCGTGTCTGACCCGCCTGCAACTTGCCGAGAGTGGCAGCGTTCTTCAAATACCAATCCATCCATCCCGCACCCGCATCGATCTGCTTCCCAAGTCCTTTATATTTCCGTGGCAGGGGAGCGTTCCGATTGCAACCATCGCACAGCGCATACCCCGCCGCCCAATCACGTTGCTGCGCTGTTGGTCGCCCAGTCTCCACAATGCTCGATTCTTTTTGGAGTAGCGCAAGAATATATTGCGGATTCACTTTATATCGTTGTGCCGCGTCATAAATCAACTGCGATCCATTTTTTAAAATACCGTCAATCGGATCAATATCGAATTCTCCATTCAGTCCACCTTTCGCAACTAAAAATTGTCGGATCCCCACAAGATCCATCGTCGACGAATCGCGCATCGCACTATCAGAGATGATGTGTTCGGGATTGAATTCTGCGGCGATAGCTACGAGTGGTGCATTGAGTATCGTCACCGCGAAAATCATAGCACCGACAAACCTTGTCCTGTTCATACGAAAAAAGTATAGCAGAGCCGTTGACCTCGAGACGAACTGGGCGTACGCTAGGACTGTATGAAGAAACTCGTGCCAGTACTCTTAGGGGTGCTCCTCTCGCTCGTGCTCGTCGCGCGCGGAGGTATCACGATGACCATGGATCACATGGGGAAAATGCCGTGTGATACTGGAGTGTGCCAGGCGCAAGAACCGATGATGGACTGTATCAGTCATTGTCTCGTTGCAGGATTGGTTCATCCGATCGATGCCGTTGCGCCGACGTTGCTATTTTTGCTTGCGGCGATGACCGTGTTGTCTCTTTTTGAAGTCAGAAAAAACACGAACGGGTTGTTCGGCTCGCGTGGATCTCCTTTATATATAGGAAGGATGCTCGTGCACGAACGTGTGGCAACTGACGTGCTCAGAAATTGACCGAGCGGGATCGTGAAGTATGCGACCCTAATGCTTGGATTTTTCATATGCGAATACGATTACAGATCGACCTTCCGACTCGCGCAGCACGTGCGCAGTTTGAGAAGATATGTATGGAAAGTGGCGAGGTGTGGGATGGTGATATCTGGAAAGACCGCGTCGAATTAGATCTTAAAGAACATGCGTCACTCGAACACTTACTCGCTGTGCTCGCTGCAGCAGGATTTTCTGTTCCGCAACAAGACATCGTAATCACGACCTGTGTATCAATTGACGGCATGACCTGCCACAGTTGCGAAATCACCGTGGAACGTGAATTTAAAAAACTTCCCGGAGTAAAACGCGTGCATGTTGACGCATCGAAGGGTGTCGCGACAATCGAAACGTACGGCGCATGTCCTGATGTGCGCGAATTACACCAGGCAGTACAAGAGGAAGGATATCGCGTACATACAGGAACACCGCAAATAAAAAAAGTGCGACCATCGCTTCTCGAACTCGCCGGATTATTTGGCGCAGTGATTCTTCTCGGACAATTGCTGAGTGCGTTCGGATTCTTCTCGTCTGCAGCCGATGGTGCGCTCGCGAGCGGCGCTGGATTTGCTGCTGCGGCACTGATCGGTCTTGTTGCGGGGAGTTCGTCGTGTCTTGCGGTATCTGGTGGGCTCATGCTCTCCGTGGCCGGAAAATATCGTGAACATTTCGGCGATGTACGCGGGGTACGACGCATGTACCCCGTATTCGCGTTTCTCGCTGGACGAATCGCTTCTTATAGTATTTTTGGTGGAGTAATCGGTGCGATCGGTTATGCACTCACCCCATCACCGCTCGCAACTGGCGCGATCACCGTGCTCGCCGCGATCGTAATGATCGTGCTCGGACTTGATATTCTCGGGATTGCACCTCTATGGCTCAAGCGACTGATGCCACGCATGCCAAAATCGATCGCGCATCGACTGATCGACGCGGAAGGACGTGAACATCCCGCGATGCCGACACTGCTCGGCGCCGCAACGTTCTTCATTCCGTGCGGATTCACGCAGGCGTTGCAAATCTACGCGCTCACCTCGGGCGGATTCTTTCGTGGAGCAGCGATTCTTGGAGGATTTGCGATCGGGACTGTGCCAGCGCTACTCGCACTCGGCTTCGCTTCGAGCGCGCTCAAGGGAAAAGCTGGCGCGCTGTTTCTGAAATTTTCTGGCGCAACCGTAGTTGTACTCGGTCTCTGGAATATTCAAAACGGTTTCACTGTTGCAGGATATCCGCTCTCACTTCCACGTTTTGCATCTTCCACGTCAACATCGACAGACGAATCGAATGTGCGGATGGTAAACGGTACACAAACCATCACTATGCGCCTCACGGGCACGCCGCCGTACTACGCACCGAGCGATCACTACACGATCACTGCGGGCGTGCCGGTGCATCTCGAAATTAAAGGTGTGGGTATGGGATGCCGATCGATGTTTCAAATTCCCGCGATTGGTGTCGCGGTACCACTCACACAAAGCGTGAACACGGTCGACTTCACGCCGCAAAAACCTGGTGAACTCACATTCTCATGCGCAATGGGGATGTATCGCGGTTCATTCACCGTCAAAGAAAAAATATGAACTCCTCCCCCAACCCCTCCTCGCAGGGCGAGGAGGGGCATACAAATATGAAAACAACGACATTCGGTATCGTTGGCATGCATTGTGCCTCATGCGCGAATCGCAACGAACGTTCGATCACAAAACTTTCTGGCGTCACGGAAGCAAACGTGAATTATGCAACGAATAACGCAACGGTCACGTATGATCCAGAAAAAATTTCTGAACAGCAACTCCACCAAGCAGTGATCGACAACGGCTACAAAATTCAAACGAGCGGTGGTCATGAGCATCGCATGGTTGCCGAACAGGAGTTACGTCATAAGAAACGCGATGTGGCGATTGCGATCGTTCTTGCGGCACCAATACTTCTTCTTGCGATGAGCGGCTTAGAGTTGCCGGGAAGTTTTTTGGGCATTACCACAACGCGATGGGCGATGTTTGATCTCACAACTATCGTCGTTTTGTGGTTCGGTCGAGAATTTCATCTCGACATGCTTCGTCAAGCGAAACGATTCGCTTCGAACATGAATACGCTGATCTCGCTCGGCACACTCGTTGCGTATGCCTACAGCATCTATGCCATGATCACAGGAGGTGAACATGTGTATTTCGAAGCAGCCTCGGCGATCACTGCACTGATCCTCCTCGGTGATTACTTCGAAGAAAAAAGTCGCGGGAAGGCATCTGAGGCCGTCAAAAAATTGCTCCAACTCGGTGCAAAACAAGCACGACTTCGCATGAACGATGGCACAGAAAAAAATGTACCGATCGAGCAAGTGAAAGTTAGCGACTTGCTCCTCGTGAAACCTGGTGAAAAAATTCCGCTCGACGGCGTGGTGCGCGAAGGAGATTCTGCCGTCGATGAGTCGATGCTCACCGGCGAAAGTCTTCCTGTTGGCAAACACGCGGGCGAGGAGGTGTTCGGTGCAACAATAAACCAAAACGGGATGCTCGTGATTGAAGTGAAACGTATTGGAGGGGACACGGTACTCGCGCAGATCGTCCGCATGGTTGAAGACGCACAAGGAAAAAAAGCACCGATTCAAAAACTGGTTGATCGCGTATCAAGTGTGTTTGTCCCTGTGGTGCTTGTGATCGCAATCATCACCTTCATCGCATGGTACGCAGCGACCGGTGACATCGGTCGCGCAATGACCGCCGCCGTCGCCGTACTTGTGATCGCGTGTCCCTGCGCACTCGGACTCGCAACGCCAACGGCGATCATGGTCGGTACCGGTGTCGGCGCGGAGCAGGGCATTCTCATTAAAAATGGTGAAACGCTCCAACGTGCACGTGCGATCGACATGGTAGTGTTCGATAAAACAGGGACGCTTACGGAGGGGAAGCCTCGCGTGACCGATATCCTTGCACATGCAGGATTCCCTGATACTGAACTTCTTCGTCTTGCAGCCTCACTCGAAACGTATTCCGAGCATCCGCTTGCGATTGCGATTATTAATGCCGCAAAAAAACGTGGACTCACACTTTCCGGTGCCATCAATTTTTCCGCAACGCCAGGAAAGGGGATTGAGGGTACGGTCGATGGAAAAAATATTCGAATCGGTAACGCACGGGTGGGCAACACTGCAGACGAAGCACAACAAAAAGAAGCGGAGCGATTGGAATCTGAAGGGAAGACGGTTGTGCGCGTATTCGTGAATGAGACCGTAGCAGGAGTCATCGCAATCGCAGATACCGCGAAATCTGATGCGAAAGAAGCGGTGGAGCGGCTCATGTCTCGAGGGATAGCTGTCGCCATGCTCACGGGCGACAACAAACGAACTGCAAACGCCATTGCAGCCTCACTTGGCATTCACGAAACAAACGTTCTCGCTGAAGTGCTCCCCGCAGAAAAAGCGAACGACATCAAGCGACTGCAACACGCTGGGCACAAAGTGGCGTTCGTGGGTGACGGCATAAACGACGCACCCGCGCTCGTGCAGGCCGACCTCGGTATCGCAGTTGGTACCGGCACTGACATCGCGATTGAAGCGGGCGGCATCGTGCTCGTGAAAGGAAGTCCGTCAAAAGTTGTCGACGCGATCGCGCTTTCGCAGCGCACCTTCACCACCATCCGCCAAAACCTGTTCTGGGCGTTCTTCTACAACGCCGCTGCGATTCCGTTCGCTGCGCTCGGTTTCCTTACTCCCATGATCGCCTCGGCAGCAATGGCATTCTCTTCGGTGTCGGTGGTGACGAACTCTCTCCGCATACGTAGGCGACCGCGCAAAAATGTGGTATAGTTATCCACATAATGTGTAATCGTCGGGACCCCTCCTGTGGAGTGGTTCCAAAATTCATCACTATGATGAAAAACATGTGTAGCGTGCACAAGGCCGGCAAACTCTTACTCGTCGTCGGTGGCCTCAACTGGCTGCTCGTCGGCCTTCTCCAAAAGGACCTCTTCGTCCTCCTTGGTCTCGGTATGGACCATTTGGTGGCACGCGTCGTGTATGTCGTCATCGGTCTCTCGGCGCTCTCGATGCTCGGCATCGCCAAGTGCTGCGTGAAGAACGACATGCACCAATAAAAAGACAAAAAGAATAAAAACCCTGTACCATTATGGTGCAGGGTTTTTGTTAGAGTCTGTTTAAAATCTCCTTTCCCGTCATTTCCGATGCCTTTTCGTGGCAGGATTTTTGGAAAATGAGAAGAGATACCGGTGGTATCTTGACGAGTTTTCCGGAAATCCTGACCGAAAAGGCGCGGAAAGGACAGAAAAACGGAGATTTTAAACAGGCTCTTAAAGTCTGTGAGGTAAAATGCGACTGGTCAAACTGATGTTCGGAACGCTCCTCGCGTCGTTCCTTGCGCTGTTCATTCCGTTCAGCTGCTCACGTGATGCGGTGCTCATCGCTCTCGCGCTCGTCGCTATGATCCCTCTCATGCTCTGCATCGGTGTACTCCGTCTACACACCGTTGACGGAAATCCGCCAAAGAACGATGATTCTCGTGGAGGATGACATGACGCACTTCCGAACGTTCCTTCAAGCATTCACTGCCGGCGCGATCGCGGTCGTCGGTCTCACACTCGGCGGCGTCGCATGGTGCGGCTGGCTGATCATGGGGATCTTTCTCATTGTCTGGGCAGTGAACACACGAGACAACATTCGCACCACGCGTGCGGAATCGCGCGATCTCTGTGGTTGTTGCGACGACGATTTTGATCGAGGTAACAAATGAACCCCCTCGCGCTCGAGGAATCGATGATCGAAACGATCAATCGACTGCTCGTCGGACTCGGATGGGGGATGATCGGTCTCCTCGCACTTGTTGTGTTCATGATCGTTCTTCACGCGATCGAGAACGCACGCGATAACGACAAGGGAGATAAAAAATGAAATCGATCGGTCAGCGTGTACGCTCTGTGCTATGCACCCTGCTCTACTTCACCGCGCTCGGTACGTGCGCGGTGTGTTTGTACCTCGACGAACAGATCGAAGCGTGCGTTGCGGTGGTATTCGTCGCTGTGGTGTCGTTCGGCACGCTGTTCGCAACCGGTGAACTTCTTGGCGAGAATACAAGCAACGGAAAATATCATCACAAAAATCAGGAGGATCAAACGTTGCAGTACAAACACAGCGGGCGAAAATGAAACGCTGGCGGCTGCTTGCACTGCTTGCGAACGTCAACGTCGCGGTTGCGATCATCGCCTGCGTACTCACGAGTTCGTTTGCGCCACTGATCGCATACGCGATCGTCATTCCCGTACTCGCGTTCGCGATGTATGCCGATTGGCGTGCGAGTAAAGAAGAGGATAACCACATTGACAAAGACGATTCTTCGTGAGTAGAATGCATCCGTTGTTCTCTCGAAAGGAGAAATGCCCATGCGAAGATTTGCCCTCAGATGTTTGCTGATTCTTGGAGTGGTGATGCCCATCGTTTGCGCGCTCGATGGGTACTACTTGATGGCGGGAATTCTGGGTCTTCTTTTCCTCGTCGCAGTGGTGCTTTACTTCATCTTCGACCGGATGAACCTCATCGTGCACGAGGTCGAGCACGCGGAAGAAGACGCAGAGCAATCCGAGCAAGTATCCATGGCGTCTCAGCGTCTCCCGACCGGCACCGGACCAGAGATCACAAGGCACGAACCGCAAGTCGTGCCCGACTCTCACATCGAACACTTCGATCGTGAGGAAACGATCCTCCCCCCACCACCGCGGCCGGATCTCCGTCTCGTACACTCGGATGGAAGACCACTCAAACCAGAGGACATCCGGAGCCCGCGAAAATCCAAGAAACCAACTCTTCACTAGGCTCGAAAGAGGAGGCTGCGCGCCTCCTCTTTTTTGCAAAAAAATCAAAAATATGAGATGGTTTTGTTGATTCATCGATATTTTGGTGACGTAAAGGAGGACTCGATGAGGAACATGCTCTTTGCGATGACGATCTGTGGCGCCGCCAGTTTCATGACCGGCTGCAGCGGTGACAGCGCGTCGGTGATCGACGACGTCGATTCAACCACGACGGTAGGTGAGCCGGACACGACAGTGAGCGACCATTCGTTCGATGACGGTTCCGGCTTCCCGAAGTGGCGCCCACAGTGTCCGGGGCCGAGGTGCGACCCCGAGCGGAATCCTGGCGACGACCGAATCAATCCCTCCCCGCTCCACTTCACAAGCGATAGCAAACACCGTCCGGGTGTGACAAAACCCAAACCAGGCGAAAAGCCGTAGACTCGAAGAACCCCGCAGCGCTCACTCGCGGGGTTCATTTTTTAAGCTCAAAATTCACTCCTTCCGTCCCTTTGGTTCCAGTCTTTGGTTCCAGGAACCATGGTTCCTGGAACCAAAGACTGGAACCAAAGATGTGGATAACTTGACGTAGGTAGCTAAACCTGATTAAATCCTAGTAGTAAACTAGGATTTAATATATGTACTCCTCCCCAACCCCTCCTCAGCGCTTCGCGCCAAGGAGGGGCCTAAAAGTTTGTGCTTAAAATACCGCAAAAAGTGGATCACGCCCTACTTCTTGTGCGACATTTGGCTGAAGGAGTGGGTCCAGTGTCGCTTGAAGAGGTCGCAACGCGCGAAAAAATTTCACAGGGGTACCTCGAAGAGGTGGCCCGACTTTTACGGTCTGCTGGCCTTATTTCTGGACGGCGAGGTGCTGGTGGCGGTTACACTCTCAGGCAAAAACCTGCCGACATCACCGTCGCCGACGTGATCACTGCGATGGAGGGTCGCACGTGGACCGTTGAGTGTTTAGGCGAAGGCGCCAAAGAACATCACGTTTCCGCAAACGACGCAATCTGGCGAAAGGTGCAGGGACAAGTGATGACGACGCTCCACAGCATGACGATCGCAGAAATTGTACTCGCCAAAGAAACACCATGACACTACTCAAAGACATCGACATCTCTCGCACGACGTACGACGACGCGGATACATCGCGCACCAAATACGTCGCACCAAAAGGTCTCACTCGCGAGACCGTTCTTGAAATTTCACGACAAAAAAATGAACCGGAGTGGATGCTCGAGAAGCGCTTGAAAGCGCTTGAACTTTTTGAAAATGCACCGCTCCCGTCATGGGGTCCGCCACTCGGCGCACTCGATCTCGAGCAGATCACCTATTTCGTGCGCCCCGACACCAAAGAATCAAAATCGTGGGACGAAGTGCCGGCGGAAATTCGCGCGACATTTGAAAAACTTGGCATTCCGGAAGCAGAACGTAACGCACTTTCCGGTGTCGGTGCGCAGTATGATTCTGATGTGGTGTATCACAACCTCAAAAAAGAATGGGAAGACAAGGGAGTGATTTTTGAAAACATGGACGTTGCGGTGCAGAAATATCCCGAGCTCGTCAAAAAATATTTCATGACCGACTGCATTCCGATTCACGATCACAAGTTCATCATGCTGCACGCAGCGGTGTGGAGCGGCGGCACATTTATTTACGTGCCGAAAGATGTGCACGTGAACGTGCCGCTCCAAGCATACTTCCGCATGAACCAAGAAGCAGGTGGACAATTTGAACACACACTGATCATTGTCGACGAGCGTGCAAGTGTGGACTACATCGAAGGATGTAGCGCGCCACGGTTCGCCGCGAACGCGCTTCATGCAGGTTGCGTGGAGCTGCATGTCAAAGAAAACGCAACAATCCGTTACTCGAGCATTGAAAATTGGAGCAAAAATACCTACAACCTGAACACGAAACGTGCGGTGGTCGATCGCGGTGGAAAAGTTGAATGGCTGAACGGCAACATGGGGTCGGGAACAACGATGCTCTACCCGTGCAGCGTGCTGCGTGGCGAAGGTGCGCGATCGGAATCGCTCGGTGTTGCTTTTGCTGGTCCGGGACAAAACCAGGACACCGGCTCGAAGGTGATCCATGCAGCGCCGAATACCACGTCGGTGATTCGCGCGAAATCTATTTCTAAGGGTGGCGGCATTTCAAGTTATCGTGGGCTGGTTCGCGCAACGCGTGCCGCGCAAAATTCAGTGTCGAGTGTAAACTGCGACGCGCTTCTTCTTGATGCAGATTCGGTGTCAAACACGTATCCGACGATGCGCATCGACACCGATTCGGTCGAGGTTGCGCATGAAGCAACGGTCGGACGGATCGGTGAAGAAGAAATTTTTTATCTGATGTCACGCGGACTTACTGAAGAACAGGCGACGAAAATGATCGTGAACGGATTTATTGAACCGGTCGTCAAACGGTTGCCGATGGAATACGCGATCGAGTTACAGAAATTGATCGAGCTCGAGATGACCGGATCTGTTGGGTAATCATATGGAAAAAGTCACTACACAACCTTTTAAGTACGGCCTGAACGTGTTCTTCAATCCGAAGACGATCGGTTATGATTTTTCTGATTTTGATTCTCGGACGCAAAAACCGACGATTGTAAAAGTGCCACGCGGAGTAACAACTTCTGCAACGATATTTCATAACACCGATGACGTGCGGTGGGATGAAGTTGCACTGTGGCACAAGGCACATGCGGGTAACGGTGTGATGATCCGCGTACCCAAAGGTTTACAGTGTGAGAGTGCAATTCGTATCGATCTCTCGCTTGTAGATGCGCAACGTGTAGAAAATATAGTGATCATTGCAGAAGAGGGGAGCGAGGTGACGATCGTTGAACATCTTTCATCGAGCGATGTACGTGCAACACGAAGTGCGGTCACGGATATCATCGCGGAACCGAACGCAAAAGTGACACATATTTCCGTGCAAAATTTTGGCGCAGGCGTCACGGATTTTTCCTTGAAACGTGCGCGTGTTGCAAAAAATGCATCGGTCAACTGGATCGAGTGTGTTTTTGGTGCTGACTTTGCACAATCGCGTGTATCGACGCACCTCGATGGCGTTGGTGCATCATCGCACGTGATGGCGATGTGGTTCGGTGCGGGCACACAAAAATTCGATCTCCGCCATGAAGTGCAGCATCTCGCTTCGCACACTGTGTCAGATATTGTGACTCGCGGTGCACTCGATGGTTGTGCGAAGACGATCTATCGCGGACTGGTGCGCATCGAAAAGGGTGCGGTCGGCTGCGCGGGTCATCAAAAAGAACACGCGCTGATGCTCAGTCCTGACGCCGAAATCGATGCGATGCCGGATCTTGAAATTGCAAACAACGATGTTCGCTGCGGCCACAGTGCGTCTGCAGGAAAACTCAACCCGGAAAAACTGTTCTATTTGATGTCGCGCGGCCTCGAAGAATCCGAAGCACGAAAAATGCTGATCGAAGGATTTTTTGCACCGATCGTTGCAGACATGCGCGACTCCGGACTTGAGGATATGGTGAACTGTTTAGTTGCAAATCGCTTGTAATATGTTGACTACTGCAAAAATTCGCGAGGAGTTTCCAATGTTCCAAAAGAACGACGGGAAACGTTTTGCGTATCTCGATTCCGCATCGTCATCGCAAACACCGACAGCGGTGCTGGAAGCGGTTGATGACTATTACACACATTTCCGAGCAAACGTGCATCGCGGAATGTACAAAGCGAGCGAGACAGCGACAACCCAATACGAAGGAGTGCGGAGCAAAGTTGCGGATCTGATACGCGCAAAAGAAGACGAGATCGTTTTTACACGCGGCACCACAGAATCCTTGAACATCGTTGCGCGATCACTCGCGAAACGCCTCGGTCCTGGTGACGAGGTGGTACTTACGGTAATGGAACACCACGCGAATCTTGTGCCGTGGCAACAGATGGCGAAAAAAAGAGGATTTGCATTGAAATTCATCCCGCTCCGTGAGGATTACACGCTCGATATGGACGCAGCCGCGCAGATGATCGGACCAAAAACGAAAATACTCGCAGCAACGTTCGTCTCGAACGTGCTCGGTACGATCGTTCCTGTTGCGGAACTTGCAAAACTCGCGCATGGCTACGGCGCACTTGTTGTGGTAGACGCCGCGCAGGCGATCGGGCACCTACAGGTAGACGTACAAAAAATCGATTGCGACCTTCTCGCGTTCTCCGGCCACAAAATGTTCGGGCCGACCGGCACCGGCGTGCTGTACGGAAAAAAATCGCTCCTCGAAACGATCGACCCGCTGCTGTTTGGTGGCGACATGATCCGTGAGGTGTCGTTCGAACATTCAACATGGAACGATGTGCCATGGAAATTCGAAGCGGGTACACCGAACATCGGTGGTGTAATCGGACTCGGTGCTGCGGTGGATTACGTGCAACGAGTCGGCATTTTTGCAATCGCCACACACGAGTACGAACTCACTGCATACGCGCTCGAAAAACTTTCGAACATTCCTGGTCTTACGATCATTGGACCAGCAACTAATGATGGTCGTGTCGTGGCAATTTCATTTGTACTCGAAGGGATTCATCCACACGATCTCGCGAGCGTGCTCGATGCCGATGGTGTGTGCGTACGTGGCGGCCATCATTGCGCAATGCCACTGCTCCGAAGTCTCGGACACATGAACGGCACCACGCGTATGAGTCTCAGCATCTACAACGATGAGGATGATATTGACGCGCTTGTAGCGGGTATTGAGAAAGCAAAAAAAATCTTTCGTGTATGAATGATCTAGAAATGTACCGCGAAAATATTCTCGATCACTACCGAGAGCCGCACAACGTCGGCGCGATTGCTGATGCGACGTTACACCATAAGGAATTAAATCCTTCCTGTGGTGACACTGTAGAGCTGTTCGTAAAATTTGACGGAGATCGTGTGAGCGATGTCTCGTTCATCGGCCAAGGCTGTGCGATCAGTCAGGCGGCAACATCACTGCTCACCGATCACATCAAAGGAATGTCGATCGAAGAACTCGCAAAACTCACGCAACAAGACATCTTTAACCTTCTCGGCTTTTCTGTCGGCATGACACGTCTCCGCTGTGCACTCCTTGGATTAAAAACACTACAAGTATCCCTATGCCAAAATCACTAAAAATAGAAAACCTCCATGTCACCCGCGAGGGAAAAGAAATCGTCAAAGGAGTGTCGCTGGAAATTCCCGCAGGAGAAATCCACGCACTGATGGGTCCGAATGGCTCAGGAAAAAGTTCGCTCGCAAATGCGCTCGCCGGTCATCCAAAATACACGATCACGAGCGGAAGTGTCATCGTCGACGGGGAGGACATCACCGCGCTGAAACCGGATGAAAAAGCAAAACGTGGTTTATTTCTCTCCATGCAATACCCACCAGAAATTCCCGGAGTCACGGTCGCTCATTTTCTTCGCGTGATGACCACCGCAGCTCGTCAGAAGCCCGTGAGTGTTGCGGAATTTCGTGTCATACTCAAAGAGAAGATAGAGGCGCTCAAAATCGATCCTGCGTTCATGCAACGCTCGTTGAATGAAGGGTTCTCCGGGGGAGAGAAAAAACGGATGGAGATTCTTCAGCTCGCGTTGCTCGAACCGAAGTACGCCGTGCTCGATGAAACCGACTCAGGTCTTGACGTCGACGCACTCGAGATCGTCACGAACGGCATCGCCAAGGCGCGTTCTGCAGAAATGGGAACGCTGCTGATCACCCACTACACTCGCATCCTGAAACATCTCGTGCCGGATCGTGTGCACGTCCTCGTGGATGGAATGATTGTGCGTTCTGGTGGTCCTGAACTTGCGGAACAGATCGAACGAGAAGGCTACGCATTTCTCGGAGTAAAAGAATAAGTATGGTGATCAAACAAGAAGTAGAGGAAGTATTAAAAAACACCTACGACCCCGAACTCGGGATCGACCTTGTGACTCTCGGACTGATTTACAATATCGACTTTGATGAAAAAGAGCAGAAGCTCGTAATCACAATGACGTTCACCACCCCGCTCTGTCCGTACGGTCCGCAGATCGTCGGAGAAATCAAAAGCCGATTCCGTAGTCTTGGACTTGAAGACGTAAAAGTTGACGTAGTGTTCGATCCGCCATGGGAACCAAGCTCCGAGGTACGCGCGATGTTGGGGGTATAGTTGCGAATGCGCGTACAATATCAGATACTATTCTGATATGAGAGGAGAGAATCAAAGGATAGAGAATAAAGAACCGCTGCCGGAAACACTACGGCAATCATTTGAATATCGCGATGTAGAAGGACGATTGCTCGGTCGTGCAGAACTTGAACTGGAATCTGAAGAAACGGAGATACCACCGAAAAAAAAATCAAAAGACCTTCCTGTGCGTGGTCATATCCTCAAACAATTCTTACTGCATGGAGAAAAAGACGGACAACCAACGAGTGTCGACATGCTCCAGCTCGCGAGGCGACTGGACACCAAAGTGCTCATGACATCGTCAAGGCAATATAATTACGAATACAATCACGACGCACGAATTGCTACCGTACCTCCACTTGAGACACTCACCGATGTCGGAATATTTCTCCACGAACTCGGTCATGCAGAACAAGAAGGTGAAGATCGTTTCAGCGTACTGACCTATCTGTACGGTTCAGAAAAAGGTCTTCGAGATACAGTGAACGATGCGGACGAAGAAAAAATAAGAATACTTATCCTCCAAATTCGTGATGCCATCCCAGAAACCGAACAGTTTTTTACAGACGACGATCTGGAAGAATTACGGATAGCCGCGCAAGAGATCCGACAAAAAGAGATGACGTTGAACAAACTGCGCGGAGTGCATGAAAAGGAAGCGCACAAAAAAAATCCTGAACAAGAGCGCGTGAAGGAAATAAAAGAACAAATAGCTTTTGCGGCAGGAGAAGTACACGATCTTTTGGTCGACTTTTCCGCTCTTGTGGAAGAGCTGCATGTTCACGACCTCCTCGCGCTCCCCACGCGTATCATGGAACGTGATGCAACGAGACGCGCGCTCAGCACAGCACAAACCATTCAAGATGACGGGGGGATTGCGATGTTCGCGAAACATTTTGTACCGATCGAAGCAACGGTGCATGGTCACGCGAACTTGAATAGTGACGCAACGGCACCAAACACGAGAGATACAAAAATCGAAACGGATATGATGGAAGATCTGGAGCGGTGGCTCGCGACCTATAGTGCGGGAACCGCGCAACTTACGGATACAAAAAATCCTTATCAAAAAATTCTTAAAGAATACGATAAAAAACGCTAACATTACTCTTGTAAAATAACGCACTGGCACGCATCATTATTTTTGGAGGAACGCATGAAAGTAACAAAAAAAGATGGCGTGTGGGCCGTTTCACTCGACCGCGGTGATGATCTGCGGTCGTGCATCGAAGCGTTCGCAGAAGAACAAAAAATCTTTGCCGGGAAAGTTGAAGGCATAGGCGCACTCGAAGATCCGGAGCTCGCCGCGTATGTTCTCCACAAGAAGGAGTATCTCCGCCGGACATTCCCTGGAATTTTCGAATTGGATTCCATGGAGGGCAACATTGCTCTGAAAGATGGCAAACCATTTCTTCATGTGCACGTCGGGATCTCGGGTGAGGACTTCATCATGTTCGGTGGTCACCTGATGAACGCGAAGATCGGCGTGGTTGGCGAGATCTGGATCACACCATTTTCCACGCCACTCCATCGTGTGTATTGCGAAGACATTGGACTCGCACGATGGGATCCGTGACTTTAAATACTCTGCATCTCACCGCCATGCCAGGCACGTTCGACGTGCCGGGACTTCTCTAATCTGCTATACATTAAGAAGAGAATCCTCTAACTGAATCTTATGGCACATACCGTAACGATCTACTCAACGCCGACCTGCCCGTACTGCAAACTTGCGAAGGCGTACTTGGACGAACATAATATTGCGTATACGAACTATGACGTCGCCGAGGATCAAGCGCGTGCGGAAGAGATGGTAAAAAAGTCCGGACAGATGGGTGTGCCGGTGATTGATGTTGATGGAACGATTATTGTGGGGTTTGATAAGTCGGCGTTAAAAGCAGCGCTTGGATTATAGAGAGCTTACAAGTGGACGAGCATACAAGTTTTTCACTCGTCCACTTGTAAGCTCATCCACTTTGTCCTACTGCCGATGCGTCGCAAGCGTGTACTGCGCAACAATCCCATCTGCCACACTCCAATCAAGATTCATCATGAACCCATCGACATATTTCTTTCGTGCTGTCGCGTAGTCGAGGAAGTACGCATGCTCATACACATCGAGCACAAGTAAGGGGATCGCGCCCCAAATACCACCTTGGTTGTGAATATCGCACACATAGTTGTGTAATTTCCCATCCGAGAAATCGAACGCGAGCACTACCCAGCCGCGCGCAGCGAGTCCGCACGCCGCAAAATCAGCGGCCCATTTTTCGTACGATCCGAAATCCGCAGCGATCCACTCCGCAACAACACCTGACGGAGCGCCGCCGGTCGGCGTCATGTTGTCGAAGTACGCTTCGTGCAACTTCACACCGTTCAGTGCAAATCCTTCCTCGACTTTGAGTTCGCGTAGATCGCTGAACGTGCCGTTTGCTTTTGAGAGATCGACACTCGCAAGCGCGGTGCGAATCTCGTTCACTTTTTTCACGTACCCTGCGTACAGCACATCGTGATGCTCAGCGAGCTGTTTCTCCGAGAGGCCGGGGAGTTCTTTATACTTAAGGGGCCTAACAGTAAGTTCTTGCATAAATAATGTATACTAGATTCGTATAGGGTCGCCATCTTAGGATGACTCATAAAAGAGTATACGCTATGACGCAAAAAGTCTCGAAAATCGCGTTCATGGGCTTCGCACTCAGTGCGCTCATGTTCGTCGGCGCGGGCTGCGAAACGAAATCGAAAATGAACCTCGGGGTAGATACCACATCAGATCAGGCTGACGTTAAAGAAGAAGCGAATACAGAGAAACCAAAAGACACCGAAATCGGTGTGGACGCTGCGGTCAAGGTCAACGCAGATACAAATGTCAAAACAAACGTGGGTGGAGTGGTGAAGGGTGATATCAATGTGAACGTCAACGTTGATAGTGCAATAAAAACAAAAACGGTGACCGACAACGACGCTGTCGAAATAAAAATGACCGCGAACGATTTTACGTTTTCACCATCGGAAGTTCGCGTGAAGCTTGGACAAAAAGTGCGACTGATTGTGACGAGCGCCGACGTGCTACATGGCCTCGCAATTCCCGCATTCAATGTGAAGGCTGATCTCCCGATCGGCCAAGCGGTCACCGTCCAATTCACCGCAGATCAAAAAGGAAGTTTCCCGTTCTTTTGCAGCGTGTTCTGTGGGAGTGGACATCGCAGCATGAAGGGGACGTTAATCGTTGAGTAAGAAACAACAAAAAATGGTGTCAGGCACCCTGCGGGGAGCCAGACACCATTTTTTGTTGTGGATAAGTTGCCAAGGATGAAAAAAGCTGTTACTTTGGCCAAGATATGCGAGATACTGTCGTTATTCATTCAAGCGAGATTTGCCTCAAGGGCGGGAACCGTGGGTTTTTTGAGAAACGGCTGCTTGCGAATATCGCCGCTCGACTCGCACCGATCGGCCGATTCACTTTGTCACGTCGGCAGGGGAGTTTCCTCGCGCGTCACGAGGGGCCGCTTTCTGATACGCAAGTCGACGGTGTTCGTGCTGCACTCGCCACAGTATTCGGCATCGCGACATTCATGATCGCTGCGCGGTGCACAAAAACTCGCGAAGCCATTTCCGCAACCGCCGCGTCACTTCTCACAAAAGAAGGAAACACCACGTTCAAAGTGTTCGCGCGACGAAGTGACAAAACTTTTCCACTAAACTCTGAAGAACTCGCTCGAGAAGTTGGTGGTGATCTCCTCGCTGCGGTACCTGGTACCAATGTCGATGTTCACAATCCAAAAATGCGTGTGGAAATTGAAATCAGCACCGGCATCGATGCCCTCGTCGCGGTCGGTCGACACGCTGGCCCCGGTGGATTACCATCTGGCACCTCCGGTCGCGTTGTGTCGCTGCTCTCCGGCGGTATCGACTCACCGGTCGCATCATGGAAATTGATGCGGCGTGGATGCGACGTGACGTTCGTGCATTTTCATAGCTATCCCTACGCCGGCCGCGAATCGATTGAAAAAGTGAAGCGGCTTGCACGGATTCTCGCCGGTTGGCAAGGAGCATCTACTCTTTGGCTCGTGCCGCTCGCCGATGTGCAACAAGAAATTGTTGCAAAAGCAGATCCCACACTCCGCGTGATCCTGTATCGCCGTGCGATGATCCACATCGCCGAGCAGATCGCGCACCAAGTGAAAGCAAAAGCACTCGTCACTGGCGACAGCGTCGGACAGGTCGCATCGCAAACGCTCGAGAATCTGCAAACCGTTTCCGCCGCAGCAACGCTCCCAATTTTCCGACCGCTAATCGGCGAAGACAAGGACAGCATCGTCACCACCGCTCGCGTGATCGGCACATTCAACGTCTCGATCGAACCACACGATGATTGCTGCAGCATTTTTATGCCACCGCGTGCCGCCACACGCTCCACCATTACGCAAGCGGAAACCGAGGAAGCAAAGTGCGACATCGCGCCGCGAATGGAAGCCGCACTCGCTGCAGCAGAAAGGATCGAACTCGCCGCAACCGTCGCCGCGTGATATCTTTTTGTGTATGCCCGGTACGCTCTACATCATCGCGACGCCGATCGGCAACTTGGACGATGTGACGCCACGTGCGATCGCGACGTTCAAGTCGCTCGACCTGCTCTTGTGCGAAGACACGCGCGTCACCGGACGACTACTCCAGCGTTACGACTGTAAAGTACCGATGGAGCCGTACCGCGAAGATGCGCATTTCAAAAAAGTGAGCCGAGTGGTTGCGCTCTTAAAGGAAGGAAAAACGATCGGCCTCGCGTCAGACGCGGGCACGCCAGGGATCGCTGACCCTGGCTATCGACTCGTCCGCGACGTTCTCGCTGCAGCACCCGACACTATCGTGATCCCGATTGCGGGCCCATCAGCGGTCGCAACCGCACTCTCTGCGAGCGGTCTCCCTGCAGATCAATTTGTCTTTCTCGGATTTCCACCACATAAAAAAGGGCGCAACGCGTTCTTTAAAGAAGCGATGTCACAAGACCATACCGTCGTTCTCTACGAATCCACGCATCGCATCGAAAAAGCGCTCGACGCGATCGGAGCACTCGATCCGAAACGATATCTCGTCGTCGCTCGTGAACTCACCAAACTCCACGAAACTTTTTATCGCGGCAACGCTGGTGTAGTACGAGAAATGCTCGAAAAAACGAGTACGAAAGGCGAATTTGTTGTCATGATCGCCGCGCAATAAGTCTATGTCGCAAAAAAAATATTACATTACGACCACGCTTCCGTACGTAAACGCCGATCCACACATCGGATTCGCTTTGGAAATCATCCAAGCCGATGCGCTCGCGCGGTGGCATCGTTTGCGTGGCGAAGAGGTGGTGTTCAATACCGGCACAGACGAGCACGGCCAAAAAATCTACAAAAACGCAATCGAAGTGGGGATGGATCCGAGGGCGTATTGCGACATGTACGCGAAAAAATTTCATGGACTGAAAGATGCGCTCAATCTTTCGTACACGAACTTCATCCGCACCACGGATGCGCATCACGTCGCGGCAGCACAAGAATTTTGGAAGCGCTGCGCTGCGAACGGCGACATTTATAAAGCGCGCTACCAATCGAAGTACTGCGTCGGATGCGAGTTGGTAAAAACCGATTCTGAACTCGATCACGGAAAGTGTCCAATCCATCCGAAACTTGATGTCGAACTTCGTGACGAAGAAAATTATTTTTTCCGTTGGTCGAACTACGCAGAGAAATTGCTCGCGCTCTACAAAGAACGACAGGATTTTGTGATGCCCGAAGGTCGAATGAATGAAATCGTATCGTTCGTGCGTGGTGGTCTGCAAGATTTCAGCATCTCACGACTGAAAGAAAAAATGCCGTGGGGAATTCCTGTGCCGGATGATGACGGTCATGTGATGTACGTGTGGTTCGACGCGCTTGTGAACTACATCTCCACGATCGGCTGGCCAAATGACACCGCGCAGTTCGAGGCGTTCTGGCCAGGTGTGCAAACCGCAGGTAAAGACAATCTTCGCCAGCAATCTGCGATGTGGCAAGCGATGCTGATGTCCGCAGGCGTCGCACCATCAGCGCAAATTTTCATACACGGATTCATCACTGCCGAAGGACAGAAGATGTCGAAGTCGACCGGCAATGTGATCAATCCGTATGATCTGGTCGCCGAATACAGCACCGACGCAGTGCGCTACTTTCTTATCGGCGGACTTCCGTCGTATGAAGACGGCGATTTTTCGAAAAAACTTTTCGAAGAACACTACACTGCGAAACTGGTGAATGGAGTCGGCAATCTCGCAGCACGCACCGCGACGATGGTGGAAAAATATTGCGCAGGAAAAACACCGTCGGTACAACCTGATCGCTTCGACACCGCTGAGTTCTGGAAAAACTACGAAGCAGCGCTCGCGGCGTACCGTTTCGATGAAGCGATGCGCGTGCTCGATCGTTACGTCACAAGCATAAATCAAGCGATCGACGCCGAAGCACCGTTCAAAAAAGCAAAAGAGGGGATCGATGTGTCACCATTTATGTATCAAATCGCGGAAGCACTACGCCACATCGGCGTCGCACTGCTGCCGATCGTTCCAAAATCTGCCGAAGCGATTCTTGCGGGACTGAGTATCACACCAGCAGAAATTATGCTCCCGAACGATGCCGGGTGGGGGAGACTTGTTCCGGGGACGCCAGTCGTTAAAGGTGCTATACTTTTTCCAAGATTGACTGCTTAGCCTCGTACTACAATGAACGTTGTAGATATCACCCTCCTCGTCCTTCTCGGCGGATTCGTTCTCGCTGGATTTTGGTTTGGACTGATCCACATGATCGGATCGTTCGTTGGGCTCACTGCGGGCGCGTTCGTTGCGGGCGCGTTCTACGCACCGCTCGCGAAATGGCTCACGCCATACTTGTGGCAGAACGCAAACCTCGCGAACATCATCGCCTTCGCAGTACTGTTCATCCTCACTGCGCGTCTCGTCGGTCTCCTGTTCTGGATGGTTGAGAAATCGTTCAAATTTATCTCCGTGATTCCGTTCCTCGGCACGTTCAATCGTTTGCTCGGTGCAATACTCGGTCTCCTCGAAGGAACACTCGCGATCGGCCTCATCGTGTATTTTGCCGCACGTTTTCCTGTAACCGCGCCGTTCGCGGCGAAACTCAGTGATTCGTCCGTCGCGCATGCGCTCAGCAACATAGGAAAAATTCTCGCACCGCTTCTCCCGACTGCCGTACGTGCAGTGCAATCGGTGTTATAAAAAGAGAGAAGAGAGAAGGGAATGTAGCGCTTCGCGCATACTTTTATTCGATCCCTTCTCTCTCCTCTCTCCTCTCTTCTCTCTATGTTCCGCAGAATAGACGCGCACAGCCACATCAATTTCAACGCATACAAGGATGACGCCGAAGAGGTGATCGCCCGTGCTTTTGCTGATGGCACCGCGATGCTCGCAGTCGGTTCGCAACACTCGACGAGTGTTCGCGCGGTGGACTATGCGGAAAAATATAACGGCATCTGGGCGGTGGTCGGACTGCATCCATCGCATCTTTTCGAACAACATATCGACGAAGATGAAATCAGTTACGAGAGCAACCACGAAATTTTTGATGCGGAAAAATATCGCGCACTCGTCGCTCGCTCCCCCAAAGTGGCCGGGATCGGGGAGTGCGGACTGGATTATTATCGTCTGCCGGAAAATATACCGCATGAAGAAGTGAAACAACGACAACAGGAAACATTTCGACAGCAACTCGAGCTCGCACGCGAAGTTGATTTGCCGATTATGATTCACTGCCGCGACGCGCACGACGATCTTGCAACGATTCTTGAGGAGTACGTCGCTGCAGAAAAACATGTGCGAGGAAATATTCACTGCTTCACCGGTACGTGGGCGGAGGCGGAACGATATTTGCAGCTTGGATTTTATATTTCATTCACTGGCGTCATTACATACAAACCAAAAGCAGCGCAGCTCGCGACTTTTGAAACACTCCAAGACGTCGTCAAAAAAATCCCACTCGAAAAAATGCTGATCGAAACCGACGCGCCATATCTCACGCCAGTACCGCATCGCGGGAAGCGCAACGAACCGATGTATGTGAAACATGTGGTGGAGATGGTTGCTTCACTCAAAGGGATTTCAGTTGAAGAAGTGGAGACGGAGACGCTAAAAAATACTAGTGAACTTTTTCGGTTAGGTCTTTAAGACCACTACTAGAATCTAGATTCTAGTCAAAGAATAAAAAAGAGAGACGGTCTCCGACAAGCTGTCGGACCGCCTCTCTCGAGAACGCAGCGTGAGTGTTACCTCACGCCTGCTGTGTGTTACGCCGTGGCGACCTTCTCGTTCTTCGCCCTGTGGACGAAGGTACGCCGCCAGCCGCTCGGCTTGGCGTTGAACTCCTCGAGGGTCCCCTCGGAGAGCTCGACTGCGCGGCGGATCACCGCGCTCACCGTGCCGTGCTGGCGCGCGAGGTTCGCGATGACCACGTCGTCCGGCGTCAGCGTGTCGTCCTCCTCCTCTGCGGTGTTACCCGCAGCGTCGTCGGACATCGCCTCGACCACCTGCGCCGCGGGTACGCTGAACGTGCTCACGTCCGCCGCGCCCTCCATCGCCGGAACGCCGTTCTGCCGCGCGATCGCGATCGCCTTGTCCCGCGCCATGATGAGCGCGTCGTAGGAGAACTGCGCGTTCGTCGCGGGGATGTAGGCGTAGGCCGCGCCGTACTTCGTTCGGAGCACATCGGGGTGCACCTGCGCACTCTTCGTGTCGAACGCCGTCGTGATGTCCGCCTCGGTCGAGGTCGGGCTCATGACGACCGCCTTTCCCACGAGCGTGAGCATCTGGTAGATGTCCACGACCCTCTCCTTGCCAGGAACGACGTCGTCCGGGCCCATCGCTGCGGTGACCGTCGACTTCGCGACCACCTGCCTCACGACCACCTCCCTCGCCGAGAGCTTCGTCGTCTTGGCGACGATGGACTCGTCCTTGATCGTCGGGATCGGATGCGCGATGAGCACCTTGCCGCGACGCTCGAGGATGCACCGGATGGGCTTCCCCACCTGGACCTGAGCGTTCTTCGCGAGGAAGACCACCCAGCCGCGGAGGCGCGCGATGAGCACCTTGCCGCTGCCGTCCTTACGGTCCTCCTCCTGGAAGGTGAGGACCTCGGTGTCGGTGAACGGCTGGGGCTCGTGGTACTCCTCGTGCGAGAGGAGCTCCGGCGCCATCGGCCAGATCCCGTAGACGGGGCGCTCCCTGACCTGCTCGCGGTTCACGAGCAGGTCGTAGAGCTTCCCGAGGAGGGGATGGAAGTTCGGGTCCCGGAGGAATCCGATGACCTGCTTCTGCCCCTCCGTCACGAAGGTGACCGGTGTGGTGCCGTCGCGCTCCGAGGCGAAGAAGCGGAGCTGGGCCGATCGTGCGCCCGCGGGCGGTCCGGCGTCACTCTTCGGTTCCTTCCTGTCGTCCCTGTCGCCCCGCCTCGCCTTCCTGTCGCCGCCGCGGTTCTTCTTGATGAAGTCGGCGTGGCAGTCGGCGCAGTTCTTCGGCTGCCAGTTCGGATCCTCCGGGAGGCTCCTCATGAACAGCTCGGTGATGGGCTTGCCGCACCCCTCCTTCTGGCACGTCCACCCGCGGTGGGAGACGTCGATGGGGGTCTTGGCATTCACGCCCTGCGGCGCGGGGGTGGTCGTGGCCTCGGTCGTTGCAGTGTCGGGGTTTTCGGTGGACATGGTGTCCTGTTCCTTTTGGAGCATGAAAGCTCCGGTGTCTGCCCAAGATGGGCGGTTTTCGTTCTCCCCAGGACCATCCCAGAGAGCTTACTCTCCTGGCGTCAGCAGAAATGCCAACTCCAGGAACATCCGCACGAACCTCACAAAATGTCGCTTGTCACAGCGGTAATTGTAAGGATCGAACGAGTGTATTCGTGGCTTAGCTATACCACACCTCCACCAATTTGTCAAATCCCACCGACAAATGGTTCCTGGAACCAAAGGGACGGAAGACGAGTTATCCACAAACATGCTGCTTCCCCGCAATACTGCGGGGTGGCATCCTGTTTCATATATGACTACACATCATCCTGAGGGAGGGGATCCGAGGCAACACTTTGAAGCGATAAAGACGCACATTCAAGGACTCGTGGAGCTCTGTGCTATTTCTGGCAGTACTCCAGGGGATTCTCTCCTTGCTGACCCGACCTTTCGTTCACTCTCGCCGGACGAGCAGCGCACCGCGCTCATGTGGGCTGTCGAGCAAGGCTACGTCCAGCCTGAGGTACTCGCAACGCTCTCCCCAGACAAACCATCATCTGCACCAAACATAGAAGCCGCCACAGATACCGCGACAGAAGAACTCCTGCAAGAATTCCAGGATCGCATCAAAATCACTGTGGAGGCATGTACGCCCAATGACGATCCAACCAAAGAACTCGAAGTGATCTGGGCCGATCCTGAGTACATCACTCTTCCACCAGAAATCAAGGCAAAGCTCCACGCATGGATGCAAGAACAGGGATACGACACACCGCCCGCAAGCGTGACACCACCAAGCGAAAAACAAGAACAGGTGCCAAGTATTGAAGAGGTGCCTCCGTCAGCACCGGAGTCCGCGCCCGTTATCGAGGAAGAAAAAAAATACGGAGAAGCGTACCTCGCACTCCATGACTACTTGCGAACACTCAAAAATCCAAAAGAATTCGCGGACGCGCTCCGGCGCGGACTCGAACGTAAGAAATACATCGAACAAATGACGATACGATTTGGCGCAGACGCTGAACGCGCGATGCGCACGGTGCTGTTTGAAATCGATAACGGTCTTGTGAACACAGAATTTGCAACCAAAAAGGAAGTATTTCAAGACGCGATCGCACACCTCGTTGATGACGCGCTCGGAGGACATCACGAAGATCGTCATGAACAATCGCTCCGTGCACGAGTGGTCAAAAGTTACATGAGGGAATTCGAGGATGGGCAGATGAAACGCATCGGTGACGTCGAAGCGCTCAAAGAGGACATCCGCTTCCGACGAAAAAACGTGTTGAAATTGTGAGTCGGCTTGACCTTATCCTCAGAGAAACGTAAAATCCGACCTGTCACACTATGGGAACCGAGCGTAAAGTGAGCGCAACCGATCGTGCATACATCATGCTTGCGCTCCGTATCGCGGGAACTTTCGGTGTGGCGATTGCAGCACCCGTGGTGTGCTTCGCGCTCGTCGGTAAATGGCTCGATGGTCGGTACGGCACGACGCCGCGATTTCTGATTCTTGGATTTGTGCTGGCCGCAGGACTCTCCGCGGTGATGATCTGGCGACGAACAAAAGTGTTCGCGCGGGAATTTGAAGAGATCGATAAAAAGAAAGTATGAGTGTACCGGTTGCAGCAGAACAACTCACCAAAATCGGCGAGCTTCCGATAACGAACGCGCTTTTCACTACATGGATCGTTGTCGCGCTATTCGTTGTGCTCGCATGGTTACTTTCTCGCGATCGTCGTGAGGTGCCTCGTGGGATCCAGAACTTTTTCGAAGCGCTCATCGAATTCGCCCTCGGATTCATGGATCAGGTAACGCATGACCGTGCACGGTCACGAAAATTTCTCCCGATCGTTGGTACGTTATTCCCACTCATTCTCGTTGCAAATTGGATGGGGCTTTTACCTGGAGTTGGCTCTATCGGCATGTGGGGACTCGTGCATGGAAAAAAAGAACTGATCCCCTTGATTCGTCCCGCAATGAGCGATCTCAACATGACGCTTGCGCTCGGCGTTTCTTCTGTCGTCATTTCGCACATCTTCGGCATCATGACGCTCGGTGTGTTGAAACATTGGGGAAAATTTATCCAGATCGAAGGGATCGGCCGTGCACTTTTTACGATCATCAAAAAACCTTCGGGTGCGGCAATAATGGGACTGTTTACTGCAGCAATCGAACTCGGAGTGGGATTCATCGAGCTGATTTCCGAAGCCGCAAAAATGGTTTCTCTTTCGCTTCGTCTTTTCGGAAATATCTTCGCGGGTGAAGTATTGCTCCACGTCCTCTCTTCACTCGTGGCATGGCTCATGCCGACACCATTCATGTTCATGGAACTGATCGTTGGTACGGTGCAGGCACTCGTCTTTTCCATGCTCACTCTGGTGTATCTCACGCTGGCGACAGAGTCGCCACACGGTACTGAAGAGAAACATGAGGTTGTGCATGCGTAACTTAGTGATCGACCTCCCCTGACCCCTCCTCCGAGAGGGTGGGGGAACGTTGGGAAGATGCTTCGGCGGCCGTCCTTCTTTAAAAAAGGAGGGACGTCGAATCTCATTCCTCACTGCACGCAGATGTCGATCACCATCGATCGACACGCGGCATACATTATTATGGCGGAACCGACCAGCCTTATGGCCAACGCCGAAGCGACAAAGGTGTTTATTAAAGGCCTCACCATGGCACTTGGTGGCATGACACCGGCGATTGCGATCGGTATGATCGTATCGAAAGCGATGGAAGCGATCGGTAGAAATCCTGAATCGGCAGGAAAACTGTTCGTCCCGATGCTTCTCGGCGCAGCGTTCGCAGAAGCGATCGCAATTTACTCGCTCGTCGTCGTGTTCACTCTTTAAGTGGGAGGGTGTGCGTGACTGGCACCCGCAGGTGCCTGTCACCACACACTCCCTCACTTTCTTACTCTCAAGTTATGGTAGAAGAAACAAAACAAGTCGCAGGTGTCGCGGGCGCGCTCGGATCGCTCGGTGTTGATGGAAAACTTTTTCTCGCGCAGCTGCTGAACTTCGGCGTGGTGTTGTTCGTGATGTGGAAGTGGGTGTACACACCGCTCCTCAAAGTGATGGACGATCGCACAAAAAAAATCGAGCAGGGACTGAAGGATGCCGCAGATGCTGCAGAGTCACGTACGCGCGCAGACGAAGAGCGAGAGAAAACGATACTCGCGGCGCGCACAGAAGCGAAACGGATCGTGGAAGAAGCTGCGACGAATGCAGAAGCTGAACGAATCACTGCGGCAGCGCGTACAAAAACGGAAGTAGAACGCATCGTTGCGCAAGGCAAAGAACGACTTGCAATGGAAAAGGAAACATTGATCGCCGATGTTCGAGCTGAGGCGGCGGATCTCGTGACGCGCGTCGCGGAAAAAGTGCTGCGCGAAAAACTGGATACTGCCGCCGACAAAAAGTTGATTAAAGATGCACTGAAGGATCTCGCCTAGTGTATGGCCTTAACTCCAAAAGATTACGCGCGAGCATACTACCTCGCCGCACGTGGGAAACCGAAGGCGCAAGTTGCTGCTGCAGCAGAACGGCTCCGCGAGGTGCTTCGTGCACGAGGTGCGCTACGACTACTTCCGCAAGTACTCTCTGCACTTCCGGATGCGATAATAGCGACCGATGCTGATCGCCGCGTGACGATCGAGAGTGCAGCGCCGATCAGCGACGCAACGACAGACGCGATACTCGAAGCGATTGGCACCGATCCGAAAGACACCGAGGTGGTGCACGCCGTTTTGCCCGATCTGATCGGAGGAGTGCGAATCAAAAGAATGGACAGTGTGATCGATGGAAGCGTGCGCGGGCGAATCGCAAGAATCAAAGTAGCACTCGTTAACTAATGTGGCGGAGTCTGACGTGGTGACAGGCACCCTGCGGGGAGCCAGTCACACACGTCAGACACCGCGTCCTCTAAAGTATGGCTTCAAAAGAACTCCTAATCGAATCACTGAGAAAAGAGATCGAAGGACTCGATCTCAGCACTGCGCTTGAAAAAACCGGCACGGTCACCGAACTTTCGGACGGTATCGCGCGCATGGACGGTCTCACCGACTGTCTCTCTGCAGAGATGCTCGAATTTCCTGGCGGCACGTTCGGTGTGGCGCTGAACCTCGAGGAACGATCGATCGGCGCAATGATTCTCGGCGACTATGGCCACATCAAAGAAGGGGACACAGTGAAGTCAACCGGTCGCGTATTGTCGATTCCGGTTTCGGAAAAAATGATCGGCCGTGTTGTCGATCCGCTCGGTCGTGCAATCGACGGAAAAGGTGAGTTGAGTGGAGGCACCGACATGCCGGTTGAAAAAGTTGCGCCTGGCGTGATCACGCGTCAATCGGTCGACACCCCGCTCCAAACCGGTATCAAAGCGATCGACGCGATCATCAACCAAACAGGAAAAGAGGTTGTGTGTATCTACGTTGCGATCGGACAAAAAGACTCGAAGATCGCGCAGATCGTGTCGAAACTTGAAACCGCAGGTGCGATGGAACACACGATCATCGTTGTTGCTGGCGCATCTGATCCCGCATCGCTGTCGTACATCGCGCCGTACTCGGGCACCGCGATCGGCGAGTACTTTATGGCGAAAGGTCAGGATGCGCTCGTTGTGTACGATGACCTGTCGAAGCATGCGTGGGCGTACCGAGAAATCTCGTTAATTCTGCGTCGACCTCCGGGCCGCGA